>Ga0194130_10000197_pt1 | contig 120331 bp, 104 predicted proteins | sample TA2KigsurfametaG_FD_160084 | JGI IMG/M metagenome (GOLD analysis project Ga0194130, IMG submission 160084) | Freshwater microbial communities from Lake Tanganyika, Tanzania - TA2015050 Kigoma 12 surface | ecosystem: Environmental > Aquatic > Freshwater > Lake | place: Tanzania: Lake... | reverse complement strand
AGGCGGCGGCGCAGCTTGCGGGAGAAGCCGAAGGCGGCGGCGGCACCGAGCACGGGCAGAGGGCCGGGCACCGAATTATCACCAGGGCCGGGGTCGGGATCGGGATTGATTTCGCGGATCAGCTTGGTGGTGAGGACGGCCTGGAAGTCATCGAAATCAGTAGCCGTCTGCACAAAGCCGGCGTTGGTGTTTCCGCTGGCAGGAGTGACCACGTTGGCCGTCAGGAAGGTGCTGGCACCGGCACCCACACCCAGACCATTGATGATGATGCCACTGGCGACGGCTTGGGCCCTTCGGTTCTTGGAGCACTGGGAGACGCTGGTGGTGTCATTGCAGGCCTCACGGTTGCCGGCACCATCCGTGGAGATGTCGATCACCTTGCCGTTGACACGCGTTGTATTGAAGAGATTGCTGTTGATTTCATTGATCGCAGCGAGCATGCCGCAATCGATGCAGGTCGTAACTCCGATGATGTCTTGATCAACGCGGGTCATGCCGTTGAGGGCGGCGATGAAGCTGTTGAGGGACGACTGATCCGTGATATGGGTCCAGCCGACCGAGAGGGAGGGTGCCGCAATGCGGGACCACTGGCCCACGGCAATTGCCAGGCCGTCCCGACCCGGGGCGAAGGTTTCAGCGATCTTCGCCTGGACAGCGGCGCTCTGGAACGCGTTGACGTAACCCGCCTTGTATGTGTTGAACTCGCTGGTACTGATGCTGCCGGAGGCGTCCAGAGACAGGAACAGCTCCTGGAAGACGTTGGTGACGGCGTGGGCCGGCTGGGAGGTGCCGAACACGCCGAAGGCGATGGCCGCAGCGGCTGCTCCTCCTCGGAGCAGGGGCTTGAGGGTGGTTCTCATGGCGGATGGAGTGGGGGGGACGGTGTGGTGCTCCGGATGGGCGGAGCCTGCCTTCATGCAGGCAGTGCACAGAGCCTCCTGGGAGGTGAGCGACCAACGTTCAAACCTTAGCAGTGGGTGATGGAAGCTTCACCCAATTATCATTAACTTAACGCACCATTAACCACGCCCGTGGCTGGAGCCGGCCCCTCAGGTCCCGGTCTCGTTATCGCTGCCGGTGGCCATGGCCCGCACCATCGCCTGCTGGGCCATGGCCGTGCCGTGGGCCTTGAGCCGCTCGAGGAAGAGCCGGTTGGCCTCCGGGAAGCGGGGCTCCTCCGCCAGTGGCAGGGGACCGGCGCCATCGAGGCCGGATTCCCCCTCCATGGCCGGCGTGATCACCACCAGATCGGGATCGAGGGGGGCGTCGTAGCGCCACCAGCGGACCGGGTCGGCGATGGCGGGATGGATCGGATGGGGGGCGTGCTCCAGGGGGGCGGCCACCCCCTCCCGGCGGCGCTTGGCCAGGTCACCCAGCAGCTGGCTGCGGGTGCGGCCCCGCAGCTGGAACAGCACGAAGGGGTCCTCGCTGAAGCGGTCCCCCATCAGGTAGTAGACGGCGCTGATGTGCTTGCAGGGGTTGGCCTTGTCGGGGCAGCTGCACTCGCTGCGCACCTCCTGGAGCTTGAACGGGAACAGGCGTTTGCCGCTGGCGGCGAAGGCCCGCTCGATGTCGGCGGGCATGATCCCGGCCAGCAGCTGGGCCGACCAGCGGGCCTTCTGGCTCAGGGCCTCAAGCACATAGCCCCAGTCCTCGTCGTTGAGCACGTCGAGCCAGAGCTTCACCTTGTAGGGATCCGGGTCGGTGCCCTGCACCCGGGCGTGAACGCGACGGCCCTCGAAGCGGATCGAGACGACGTTGCCCTCCCGGGCGTAGGTCCAGGCGCGCTCCAGGCGTTTCTTGAACCGGTAGGAATGGATCAGCTCCATCCACTGCTCCACCCACCAGGGCTGCTGCCCCAGGCCCTGCTGGCCCAGTTGCGTGGTGATGGCGCCGGAGGCGCCGGGGAAGGAGCTGGTCATGCCGCCGGCCTCACGCCGCCCATCCTGACGCCTGCCGGACCCACTGGCCTAGGTTGACCCGAGGCAGGGCGTGGAGTCCTTGAATCGCATCACGTTCGGCGCCGGTGACGGTTTTCAAAGTCTTCTGAGGGCAAGGGTTCACGATCACTTCGAGGCCACCGGGCAGGAGCGGCGCGATGCGCCGGCCATGGTGGTCAAATCGGCCGTGATCCTGACCTGGTTCGTCCTCACCTATTGGCTGCTGGTCTTCCGCGTCGGCCATGCCCCGGGGGCGATCGCCCTGTCCGCCGTTCTGGGTCTGGCGATCGCCGCCATCGGCTTCAACATCCAGCACGACGGCGGCCACGGCGCCTACTCCCGCCACCGCTGGATCAACCGGGCCGCCGCCATGACCCTCGATCTGCTCGGCGGCAGTTCCCTGATCTGGGCCCACAAGCACAACGGGCTGCATCACACCTTCACCAACATCTCCGGCCACGACGACGACATCAACCTCGGCCTGATCGGTCGGCTCTCCCCCCACCAGCCCCACCGCTGGTGGCACCGCTGGCAGCACCTCTACCTCTGGCCCCTCTACGGGTTGCTGCCCATCAAGTGGCAGTTCTTCGACGACTTCGCCGATCTGGTCGGCCGTGGCCGCGGCGACCACTCCCTGCCCCGCCTCAGCTCCGCCGACTGGCTGGTGTTCCTGGCCGGCAAGGCGATCTTCTTCTCCCTGGCGTTCGTCGTGCCCCTGCAGTTCCATCCCGTCGGCGCGGTGATCGGCTGCTACGTGGTGACGGCGATGGTGCAGGGCGTCGTGCTGAGCGTGGTGTTCCAGCTGGCCCACTGCGTGGAGGAGGCTGATTTCCCGATGGCCGATCCCTCCAGCCCGGCCATGGGGCCCTGGGCCGGCCATCAAGTGGCCACCACGGTGGACTTCAGCCGCTCCAACCCCCTGCTGAGCTGGTTGCTGGGGGGCCTGAACTTCCAGGTGGAACATCACCTGTTCCCCCAGATCAGTCACGTCCACTACCCCCAGATCTCCGCCATCGTCGAGCAGACCTGCCGCGACTGCCAGGTTCCCTTCCGCACCCACCGGTCCTTCCTGGCCGGCGTGGCCTCCCACTACCGCTGGCTGCGCCGCATGGGCCAGCCCCCTGCCGTGCCGGCCCTGCCCCTGCTGCTGCCGGTGATCGGGGAGAGCGCGGGACTCGCCCACCCCTCCGACGTCACCCTGGCCCGCCGCTGAGGCCCCTCGCCGCGCCGCTCCCTCAGCTTTCCTCGAGGGCCACCAGGTCGCGCAGCTGGCCCACCTCCAGGCCACCGAGCCATTCCTCGCCGCTGCCGACGATGTCGGCGGCCAGCCGGGATTTCTCCTCGATCATGCGGTCGATCTTCTCCTCCACCGAACCGCTGGTGATGAACTTGTGCACCAGCACCCGGTTGGTCTGGCCGATCCGGTAGGCCCGGTCGGTGGCCTGGTTCTCCACGGCGGGGTTCCACCAGCGGTCGATGTGGAACACGTGGCTGGCGCGGGTGAGGTTGAGGCCCACACCGCCCGCCTTGAGTGACAGCAGGAACAGCTGGGGGCCGCGGGGATCCTCCTGGAAGCGGTCCACCATCGCCTGGCGGTCGGTCTTGCTGCTGCCGCCATGCAGGAAGGGCACGTCCTGGCGCCAGCGCTGCTCCAGGTAGACCTTGAGCAGGTGGCCCCATTCGGCGAACTGGGTGAACAGCAGGGCCCGGTCGCCCGCTTCGATCACCTCCTCGAGGATCTCCTCCAGCCGCAGCACCTTGGCGCTGCGGGCGGCGAAGCCGCTGTCGACCCCGCTCTCCTTGAGGGCCAGGGCCGGGTGGTTGCAGATCTGCTTGAGCCGGGTGAGCAGGGCGAGCACCTGGCCATGGCGCTGGCCGAGGGGGGCGCGGGCGATGGCGTCGAGGCTCTCGTCGACGGTCTTGCGATAGAGCTTCGTCTGCTCCGCCGACAGGCCCACCCACTCGCGCAGCTCCACCTTCTCGGGCAGGTCGGAGATGATCGAACGGTCGGTCTTGAGCCGCCGCAGGATGAACGGCCCGACCCGGGCCTTGAGATCCCGCAGGGAACTCATGTCGCCGTAGCGCTCGATCGGCAGCCGGTAGCGCTGGCGGAAGAAGCCCTCCTCCCCCAGCACCCGCGGATTGAGGAAGTCCATCAGGGCCCACAGCTCGCTCACCCGGTTCTCGACCGGGGTGCCGGTGAGGGCGATGCGGAAGCGGCCCTGCTTGCCGGGGCGGCCCAGGTCGCGGGCCGCCTGGCTCTGCTTGGCCGCCGGGTTCTTGATCGCCTGGGCTTCGTCGATCACGACGCCCTGCCAGTCGATGCTCTCCAGCAGTTCGCTGTCGCGCTGCAGCAGCCCGTAGCTGGTGAGCACCAGATCCACCCCGTCCAGGGCCTTGGCCAGCTTTTCGGGGGTGGAGGGCCGGCGGGGACCGTAGTGCTCGCGCACCTCCAGGTCCGGTGTGAAGCCCGCCGCCTCCCGCTTCCAGTTGGTGAGCACGGAGGTGGGGGCCACCAGCAGGACGGGGCGCTTCAGTTCCTGCTCCACCTTGAGGTGCTGCAGGAAGGCCAGCAGCTGCACCGTCTTGCCCAGGCCCATGTCATCCGCCAGGCAGGCCCCCTGGTCGAAGCGGTGCAGGAAGGCCAGCCAGCCCAGGCCCCGCTCCTGGTAGGGCCGCAGCTGGCCGGCGAAGCCCTCCGGCGCCGGCAGGGGATCGGGCGCCTTCTGCTGGTGGTACTGCTCCAGGACGGCGCTCAGCCGGGGCTTGGCGGTGAACTGATGCACCGGCAGCCGCATCAGGGTGTCGCCGTCGCTGGCCGTGAGGCGCAGGGCATCGTCGAGGCTGAGGTTGGGTTTGGCGGCGCAGAAGCGCGTGGCGTTTTTGTGGTCGCTGGGCCGCAGTTCGATCCAGGCCCCCTTGTGCTGCACCAGCGGACTGCGCTTGTTGGAGAGGCGCTCCAGGTCCTTGAGGGTGAGGGTGACCCCGCCGATCATCAGCTCCCATTTCCATTCGAGGCTTTCCCCCAGGGAGAAGCCGCGGGAGCGCTCGGGCAGCTCGGCCACGATCGCAAGTCCCAGCCGGCTGGCCAGCCCGCCGCTGAGGCTGGCCGGCAGCACCACGCCCACCCCCACATCGCGCAGCTGGGCGGCGGCGGTGCGCACCAGCACGAAGGCCTCGGCCGGGGTGAGCTGCATGGTTTCCGGGGCTGCCGCATCGAGGCCCCGCCCGATCGGCTCGAACACCTGCAGGGCCCGGCCCAGGCCCTCCAGCAGCAGCTGGCCCGGCTCGGCCACATCCACCTCCCCAAGCTGGAGCCGGCCGTCGCCCGCATTCCAGACCGTGCGTGCCGGCATGCGCAGGCTGGGATCGGCCTCCGCCTGCAGGGAGAAGCGCAGCTCCCAGAGCTCCTCGCCCTCCTCGGGGGTGAACAGTTCCAGGCAGGCCCGGGCCGGGGCCACCCGCCCCGCCACCGCTTCGCGCCAGTGGTGGGTGGCCACCGCCAGCCGCTCCCGCTCCTCCTCGTCCAGTTCCAGCCGGCCGGGGCCGGGGCCGAGGGCCTTCTGCCAGGCCACCAGCAGGGGATCGAGTCCGTCGGTGGGGGGTCGGAAGCCGGCGCGCAGCTGGCCGTCGAGCAGGGCCTCCAGCAGGCTGGCCACCCGCAGCCGGCCGCTGCCGGGTCGGCGGCAGGCCAGACCCCCCTCCCCCGGGGCCCCGGGGGCCATGGCGCAGGTGGCCACCTGGGGCAGCCGGATGGCCAGTTCCTCCAGCCGGCGCCGGTCCCCTTCCCGGTTCAGCAGGGGCAGCCAGCGGGCCCGCTCCTCCTCCACCTGGGGCAGCCAGCGGCCGCGGGCGATCAGGCTCAGGGCCCAGCGCTCCAGATGGCTCCACCAGCGCAGGTCGTCGGCCAGGCCGGGGTCGTCGCCGGAGAGGGGCAGCCCGGCGAGCCATTCGCCCGCCCCCGCCGGATCGAGGGCCAGGCCCTCCACCCGCCAGGGCCACCACTGCACCTCCTTCGGGATCGGCTCCCCCGCTTGCAGCGGCAGACCGCTCCAGGCGGCCAGGCCCTCGCTGGCCGCCTTGCGGCGGCCCCGGGCCCCCTGGCTGCGGCTGGGCAGGGTGAGCTGGGCCTCCGCCGGCCGGAAGGCCTCCGACCAGAGGCCATGGTCATCCAGCCAGGCGCCCAGATCGTCGACGCTGAGCGAGAGGGGATGGTCGGGAACAGTGCGCAGCGGCGCCACCGGCGTCGCGACCCTCCAGGTGTCGGCCCAGAGCAGCAGCCGGCCCCCGGGCCCTTCCGGCGGAAACAGCCAGGTGGCATGGAGCAGGCTCATGGCCGCAGGGCGGGCAGGAGGCGCTGGGCGGCCTGCAGCAGCAGGGCGCTGCCGATCAGGGGAAGCCAGAGCGGCAACCAGCCGCGCAGCAGCTCAAGCATCGCGCCGACCGCTCCTTCGACCAGTCCTTCGACCAGGGGCTGGTGCAGGAGCGAATGGATCTCCGGGACCGGCAGGGCCAGGGGGGTGACCGCCACGGGGCCCCCGAGGCTGCGGATGCCGCAGACCGCCCCCACCAGGCCGGCGGCCAGGTGGTCGTCATCCGGATCGACGCGCTGGAGGTGGAAGGCGAGCAGGCCGTAGAAGAAGCCGCAGCCCGCCGAGCGCAGCCCACTCTCCAGGCCGACCGGCAGGCCGATCAGGGCGGCGGCGAACCCGCCCAGCAGCGCCCACGACAGGGACTGCAGCCGCAGACGGGCACGGGAATCGTCGGACGCCTGGGTCAACGGCAAGGCCATGGCGATGGCCCGATCATGCCTGGCCACCGGCAGCCTTACATTATTCATTGACGCTGATCTGTGCAGGGGGTCAGACAGCCCGATGCCTCTCAAGCAGCACTCCATCCCAACGCTCCAGGTCTGCCGCCCGGCCACGGCCACAGGTCGCTGTTGCGGTCACGGCTTTCCGGTGTTTCACTGATTCCAGTCACGCTTCGCTGCTGCCGGGCAGGGAATAGACCCCCACCACGGTTGGCCATCCCCTTGAGCGCCGCCCATCCGCCACCGCACGCCTTCGATGCCCACCAGGCACGGCGCGCGCTGCCGGAGATGCTGCAGATCGCGACCGCCATCAGCGGGGCGGTCAACCTGCCGGCCCTGCTGTGGCAGATCCTTTCCAGCTCCAGGGATCTCACCCTCAGCGACGCCGGCAGCATCTACCTGGTGGAGGAGGGGAAAGGGGAGAAGCAGCTCTGGTTCACCGCCTTCCAGAACAGCTCCCTGGCCGCCGCTGGCTCCGGCATCGACGCCAGCCTGTTGGATGTGCGCTTCCCGATCACCCCCGAGCGACTGGTGGGCTGGACGGCCCTGCACGGCCAGGCGCTCAACCTGCCCGACGTCTACGCGATTCCCGCCGACCGCCCCTACCGCTTCGACGCTGAACTGGATCGCCGCATGGGCTACCGGGCGGTGTCGATGCTGGTGGTGCCGCTGCGGACGATGGCCGGGGAGGTGGTGGGGGTGATGCAGCTGATCAACAGGAAGCGGGAGCCCTCCTCGCTGCTCACCCCCGAGACGGCCCCCTCGCTGGTGCGCCCCTACGACGCCGGCGACCAGCAGCTGATCGAGGCCCTCGCCGCCCTGGCGGCGGTCTGTGTCGAGCGCACCCAGGCCCTGGAGGGGCAGCAGCGGCAGATCGATTCGATGATCGCCCTGCTGGCAGGAGCGATCGATGCCCGCAGTTCCCACACCGGCCGCCACTGTTCCAGGGTGCCGGAGCTGGCGCTGCTGCTGGCGGAAGCGGCGGAGGCCACCCAGGAGGGGCCGCTGGCCCCCTTCCGCTTCAAGGGGGAGACGGAGCGCCGGGAGTTCCGCACGGCGGCCTGGCTGCATGACTGCGGCAAGATCGTCACCCCCGAGGCGGTGGTGGAGAAGGCCACCAAGCTGGACGCCCCCGCCAACCGGCTGCACGAGATCCGCACCCGCTTCGAGGTGCTGCTCCGGGATGGACGCATCGCCATGCTCGAGGGTCTGCTGGCGGGCGGCGATCCGGACGCGCTGGAGCGGGAGTACGCCCGGCTGGAGCAGGAGCTGCAGCAGGATTTCGCCTGCGTGGCTCGCTGCAACCTGGGCAGCGAAGGCACCGATCCGGAGGATCTCGCCCAGCTCCGGCGGCTGGCGGAGCGCACCTGGTGGCGCCATTTCGACGACCGGATCGGCCTGGGCTGGGAGGAGCAGACCCGGTACAGCGGCCCGCCGCCGCCCCTGCCCGCCCAGGAGTCCCTGCTCAGCGATGCCCCCCACCACCGCATCCCCCGGCCGCCGGAGGAGGTGCCGGAGGCCCGCTGGGGGTTCAACCTGGCGGTGCCGGAGCTGCTCTACAACCGCGGCGAGCTCTACAACCTCTCGGTGGCCAGGGGCACCCTCACCCCCGAGGAGATCTACAAGATCCGCGAGCACATGATCCACACGATCGTGATGCTGGAGAGCATGTCCTTTCCCCCCTCCCTGGCCCGCGTCGCGGAGATCGCGGGGGGGCACCACGAAACCCTTGACGGCCGCGGTTACCCTCGGGGCCTGGGGGCGGAACAGCTGTCGATCCCGGCCCGGATCCTGGCCATCGCCGACATCTTCGAGGCCCTCACCGCCGCCAATCGGCCCTACAAGCGGGCCATGCCCCTGTCCCAGTCCCTGGCGATCCTGGCCGGCCTGCGGGATCGCGGCCGCATCGATGCCGACCTGTTCGCGCTGTTCCTGCGATCCGGGGTTTACCTCACCTACGCGGAGCGCTTCATGGCCGTCGACCAGATCGATCCGGTGGATCTGGATGCCCTGCTGGGGCCCCATGCCTGACCAGCCCCACGCCAACGTCATCCAGGAGCTGCTGGGCGAGCTCCACGCCTCCTTTTCCGGAGTCCGGGAGGGGCGGGTGGCGGATTACATCCCCGAGCTGGCCAAGGCCTGCCCCGACGACTTCGGCATCGTCATCGCCACCTCGGGCGGGCGGATCTATGAGATCGGCGACACCAGGAAGGAGTTCACGATCCAGTCGATCTCCAAGCCCTTCATCTATGCCCTGGCGCTGAAGATGCTCTCCTTCGACGTCATGGCCAGCAAGATCGACGTGGAGCCTTCCGGGGAGGCCTTCAACGCCATCAGCCTGGATCCGGACTCCGGCAAGCCGCGCAACCCGATGATCAACGCCGGGGCGATCGCCGCCTCCGCCCAGATCTGTGACGCCCACCCCGGCGGGGCCGTCGATCGGCTGCTGGAGTACTTCGCCGAGCTGGCCGGCCGCCCCCTGACGATCAACGAGGCCGTCTACCGCTCGGAAAAGGAGACGGGCCACCGCAACCGCGCCATCGGCCACCTGCTGCGCAACTTCAACATCATCGAATCGGATCCGGAGCCGGCCCTCGATCTCTATTTCCGCCAGTGCGCCATCTCCGTCACCTGCCGCGACCTGGCCGTGATGGCCGCCACCCTGGCCTGTCAGGGCCGCAATCCCTTCACCGGCGGCCAGCCCCTCTCCCATGACATCACGGTGAGGGTGCTGGCCCTGATGGGCACCTGCGGCATGTACGACTTCGCCGGCCAGTGGCTCCATGACGTCGGCATCCCGGCCAAGAGCGGGGTCGCCGGCGGGGTCCTGGCGGTGATCCCGGGACGGCTCGGCATCGCCACTTATTCACCACCCCTCGACGGCTTCGGCAACAGTGTCCGGGGGGTGGCGGTCTGCCGCCAGCTGTCGGCGGGGGTGGGACTGAGCCTCTTCAATCAGTACTACCAGGTGGATGCCACCATCCGCCGCTCCTACCAGGGCTCCCAGCGCAAATCGCGCCGCTGGCGCAGCGAGCGGGAGCTGGAGATCCTGGCGCCCCATCGGGATGAGGTGCGCATCATCCACGTGCAGGGGGTGCTCGATTTCGGCGGCATCGAGCAGCTGGCCGCCGAGCTGGTGCGGCTCAGCGGCGACGTGCGCATCCTGATCCTCGATCTGGCCCACGTGACCGAGTGCCCGATGGAGTCCTCGGGGCTGCTGGATCGCCAGCTCTGTTCCCTGGAGGATCAGGGGGTGGAGATCCTCCTGTCGCGGGCCGGCCGGCTGCCCCTGGAGTCCAGGGCCGGCTGGGCGATCACCGAACGGATCGATGCCTATAAGCACCTGGATTCCGCCCTCGAGGCCGCCGAGGAGCTGCTGCTGAGCTGGTACGCCCCGCGGCCGACGGGGACAGCGGCGCCGACGACGCCATGGCGGACCAGGGTGTCCTGGCCGCCCTGGGGGCGGACCACCGCCGGACCCTGGCGGAGCACCTGGTGCGGCGATCGTTCATGGCCGGAGATTTCGTCATTCGCCGGGGTGATCCCGGCGATGAGCTGTTCCTGGTGCGCTCTGGCTCCTTCGACATCGCCCTCGACATCAAGACCGGCGACGGACAGAGCCTTTCCACCCGGCTGGCCACCTTCGGCCCCGGGCTCTGCTTCGGTGAGATCGGCTTCGTGGCCCAGACGCCGCGCACCGCCGACATCATCGCCACCCGCCCCGGTGAGTGCTGGGTGCTGCACCGCAACGCCTTCGACGAGCTCAGTGCCAGCCATCCCGAGGTGGTGATCGCCCTGCTCAAGGCGCTCACCCGTGACATCGGCGCCAAGCTCAGCCAGACGAGCGTCCAGCTGACGCTGATGGAGCACTACTGAGGCCGGCGGCGCGACCCCGGGAGCCCGCGCTGGGCGATCATGCCTGTCCCAGGACCTCTCCCTGCGTTGTCGTGATGGCTGCCGATTCCACCCGCCCCAGGCCCCGCAGCGGAGCCGAGATCCGGGAGGCCTTCCTCGCGTTCTACGAACGGCAGGGGCACCGGCGGATGGCCAGTGCCTCCCTGGTGCCCGACGACCCGACGGTGCTGCTCACCATCGCCGGCATGCTGCCGTTCAAGCCGGTGTTCCTCGGCCAGGCCGCGCCGCCGGCCCCCCGGGCCACCAGCAGCCAGAAGTGCATCCGCACCAACGACATCGAGAACGTGGGCCGCACGGCCCGGCACCACACCTTCTTCGAGATGCTGGGCAACTTCTCCTTCGGCGACTATTTCAAGGAGGAGGCGATCGCCTGGGCCTGGGAGCTCACCACCGAGGTGTTTGGCCTTGATCCGGCCCACCTGGTGGTCAGCGTCTTCCGGGAGGACGACGAGGCTGCCGCCATCTGGCGTGATGCCGTGGGGGTGGATCCGAAGCGGATCATCCGCATGGACGAGGCCGACAACTTCTGGGCCTCCGGCCCCACCGGCCCCTGCGGCCCCTGCTCCGAGATCTACTACGACTTCCACCCGGAACGGGGTGACGACGGCATCGACCTGGAGGACGACAGCCGCTTCATCGAGTTTTACAACCTGGTGTTCATGCAGTACAACCGCGACGCGGCCGGCACCCTCACGCCCCTGGCCCGGCGCAGCATCGACACCGGCATGGGTCTGGAGCGCATGGCCCAGATCCTGCAGCAGGTGCCGAACAACTACGAGACCGACCTCATCTATCCGCTGGTGCAAGCCGCCGCCGCGCTGGCAGGGGTCGATTACCGCGCCCTCGACGCCCGCGCCCAGACCTCCCTCAAGGTGATCGGCGACCACAGCCGGGCCATCACCCAGCTGATCGCCGACGGCGTCACCGCCTCCAACCTGGGCCGGGGTTACGTGCTGCGCCGTCTGCTGCGCCGGGTGGTGCGCCACGGCCGGCTGCTGGGCATCGACCGTCCCTTCCTGGCGGTCATGGGGGAGGCGGCGATCGAGCTGATGGCCCCGGCCCATCCCCAGCTGCCGGAACGCTGTGAGGTGATCCTGGCCGAGCTGGTGCGGGAGGAGGCCCGCTTCCTGGACACCCTGGAGCGGGGCGAGAAGCTGCTGGCCGATGTGCTCGCCGCCCGGCCTGAGCGCATCAGCGGTGACGCGGCCTTCGAGCTTTACGACACCTACGGCTTCCCGCTGGAGCTCACCGAGGAGATCGCCGAGGAGCACGGCCTGTCGGTGGATCTGGAGGGCTTCGAGGCGGCTATGGAGCGCCAGCGCCAGCGGGCCAAGGCGGCCGCCGTGAGCATCGACCTCACCCTGCAGGGGGCGATTGAGCAGGTGGCCGGCGCCCTCGAGCCCACCGACTTCCGTGGCTACGAGGCCCTCGACCAGGCGGCCTGCGTGCTGGCCCTGGTGGTGAACGGGGAACCGGCCACCGCCGCCGCCGCCGGCGATGCGGTGCAGATCGTGCTCGACAGCACCCCTTTCTACGGCGAATCGGGCGGCCAGGTGGGCGACCGGGGTGTGCTGCTGGCCGGGGAGGGGGGCGCCGGGGTCGGGGGAGGCCTGATCGTGGCCATCGAGGCGGTGAGCCGCAACCGCAGCGTGTTTGTCCACAGCGGCCGGATCGAGCGCGGCCGTCTGGCGGTGGGCGATGTGGTGCAGGCCCGGGTGGATCGCAGCTGCCGCCGCCGCGCCCAGGCCCACCACACCGCCACCCACCTGCTGCAGGCGGCCCTGAAGCAGGTGGTGGATGACGGCGTCTCCCAGGCGGGCTCCCTGGTGGATTTCGACCGGCTGCGCTTCGATTTCCACTGCCCCCGGGCCCTGACCCCGGCCGAGCTGGAGCAGATCGAGGACCTGGTCAACGGCTGGATCGCCGAGGCCCACCCCCTGGAGGTGGCGGAGATGGCCCTGGAGCGGGCCCGGGCCGCCGGGGCCGTGGCCATGTTCGGCGAGAAGTACGGCGAGGTCGTGCGGGTGGTGGATGTGCCCGGCGTCTCGATGGAGCTCTGCGGCGGCACCCATGTGGCCAACACCGCCGAGATCGGCCTGTTCCGGATCGTCGCCGAGACGGGGGTGGCGGCGGGCATCCGCCGCATCGAGGCGGTGGCGGGTCCCGCCCTGCTCCCCTACCTGCGGGAGCGCGACCGGGTGGTGCGCGAGCTGGCCGACCGCTTCAAGGCCCAGCCCGGCGAGATCCTCGAGCGGGTGGCTCTCCAGGGAGAGGAGCTGCGGGCCAGCCTCAAGGAGCTGGCGGCGGCGCGTGGGGCCCTGGCGGCGGCCAAGGCCAGCGCCCTGGCGGAGCGGGCCGAAGCGCTCGGTGCCCATCGGCTGCTGGTGGAGCGCCTCGATGGCGTCGACGGCGCCGGCCTCCAGGAGGCGGCCCAGCGCCTGCAGCAGCAGCTCGGGGAGGGGGCGGCCGTGGTGCTCGGCGGCCTGCCGGACCCGGCGGACCTGGGCAAGGTGATCCTGGTGGCGGCCTTCGGCCCCGCGCTGGTGGCCTCCGGGGCCAAGGCGGGGGCCTTCATCGGCGGCATCGCCAAGCTTTGCGGGGGTGGCGGCGGTGGCCGGCCCCAGTTGGCCCAGGCGGGGGGCCGGGACGGCGCCGCCCTCGATGGGGCGCTGGCGGAGGCCCGTCGGCTGCTGACTGCCCAGCTGGGTGGCGGCTGACGCTCCCTGGCTGAGGCTCAGAAGCGGTAGTTCACCCGGGTGTAGAGCCCCTGGCCCAGCAGCCAGTCGTTCCAGGGGCCCAGGTTGTCGGTGGTGGAGAAGGGCACGGCCCAGCCCAGCTCCACCGACCAGTGGTTGCTGGCCAGCCAGCGCAGCAGCACCCCACCGGAGCCCACCGTGTCGCCGAAGCTGCCACCGCTGAAGGTCGTGCGGATGCCGCCGGCACCGATGAACGGCACGAGCTGGAGGGCGCTGGTCTTGCTGTCCCAGAAGGTCCAGACCGCTTCGGCGCTGGCCAGCCAGCCGCTGTCGCCGCTGATCAGCTGGCCGGGCAGCCCGCGCAGCCCCACATCGGAGCCGAGGGTGAACTGCATCGACGAGGTCAGCGGGGCGAAGGCCAGCTGGGCGGCGGTCCGCAGGTTGACCTGCCAGCGGGGGGAGACCGTCCAGGAGCCGGAGAGGAGGCCGCCGATGGCGGTGGCCCGGCCCGCCGCGATTCCCGCCTCGGCCAGTTCCTGGCGCTGGACGGTCGGGGTCGCCGCGGCGACCCCCTGCAGCAGGTAGGCGCTGCCGCTCCAGCTGCTGTGGCGGCCGGCGCCGCTGCCGTTGACGCCGAACCGCAGGTAGCCGCCGGCGGGGGCGCGGATGCTGGCGGGCACCGAGGTCGGCAGGGCGCTGCCCTGCTCGTAGATGTTGCTGCGGCTGTTGCTGTAGCCGGCGAACAGGCTCCAGCGCTGGCTGAGGGATTCGCGGAACACCCACTCGAACTGGGCCAGGGCCTGGTACTGGTTGGTGGAGAACCCGTCGGCCGGGGCCGGCAGTTCCACCAGGTTGCGGCGGCTGAAGCCGATGCCCCCCGGTGAGGCTGACGCTGTCGCCCAGGGGGTAGGTGTAGCTGAGGGAGGCGATGGCCGCGCCCAGTTCGGGGGTGTCGGTGGCATCGAGCTCGCCGTAGACCAACAGGGTGTCCCCGCGCCGCAGCAGGCTCGGCTTCAGCAGGGTGGCCACGGCCCGGAACTCCCCCGAGCCGCTGTTGCCGTCGTTGCGCAGGGCCAGATCCCCCTGCCACGGCTCCCGGGAGGGCTCCACGGCGACGCGGAACACCCCTTCGGAGGGATCGCTGCCCAGCCGGGCCAGGGTGCCCCGCACGCTCTCGATTCCCGGCTGCCGCTTGAGCAGCTGCAGCTGCAGCTCCACGGTGGACAGCCGCAGGATCTGGCCCCGCAGGGGGCGCAGCAGCCGGCCGACACGACGGTTCAGCCAGGGGTCGCTGCCGGTGACCTGGATGCCGACCACCCGGCCTTCCACCACATCGAGATAGCCCGGTGCCGGGTCGCTCACCACATAGACGCGGCTGCTGACGTACCCGTCGAAGACGAGCCGGGTGCTCAGGGCCACGGCGCAGGCCTTGAGCCGCTCGTCGGCAGCAGCGATCCGGCTGCATTCGGCCAGGATCGTCAGCACCTGCTCGGGGCTGTAGAGCGTCAGCCCGCGGATCTCCGGCAGGGCGGCCGGTGCCTGGGAGGTGGGGGGCTGGGGGGACGGTTCCGGGGCGGCGGGGCCAGCGCCGCCGTCGGGCTGGGGGGCGGGAGTGTCCAGGGGGCCGACGTCGACCGGAGGGGTCGGCTCAGGCTCGGCGGGGAGGGCCGTTCGAGCTGGCGGGGAGGGCCGGGAAGGCGGATCGGGCCATCCTGCAGGGGCGGGGCCACCAGCTGGGCGAGAAGAAGGAGCATGCAGGGTGGGCCGAGTTCCCGCTCAGAAAGACAGGCTGGTAACTTGGTGATGGATCGATGAGATCAGGCTAAATAACACCTGACGCACGCTGGCCAGTCGCACGCTGAGGCGTGAATGATGAACCCGCAAGTGACCCTGCAAGTCGTTCAGCCATCGGCGCCTAGGGAACTTACCCGCCATATCGGGGAGCGGGTCCAATCTTGAGTAGCAACGACTACCTTTTCACCGGTGAGTTGGGCGGGATCGACTCTTTTCGTCCGGTATGGCTGACACAACAGCGGCGCCGTCTCGCTCCGCTGGGGCTCACGGTTCTGCTCGCCCTGCTGGCCTCCCCGGTCGCCGCCGGTGAGATCACCGCCACCGGCGGGATGCTCGGACTCGGGAGTGTGGTGAATGGCCAACTCGGCGGCAGCTGCTTCAGCGGTGCCTGTGCGATTCGCGGGGGCACCTCCGCCGGGGCCAACCTCTTTCACCGTTTTCCGCCTTCGACACCCGCGGCGCGATCACCGGCGTCACGTTGGACGTGGGTGGGCATCGCAACGTGATGGTGGGGGTCACCCACCCCCTGGGCAGCTTCATCGACAAGGCCGTCACCCTGAGCCAACCGGCCAACCTGGTCTGGCTCTCACCGGGGGGTCTGCGGCTCAGTGGAGGGGGCACCTTCAGCAATGTCCAGCAGCTCAACCTGACCACCGCCACCAGCCTGCGGGTGGGCGAGGGGCGTTTCGACGTGCTTGGCACCACGGCCGCCGGGGCCGCCTCCCTGGCGGGCCTCCCGGCCCTGGGTGCGGCCGGCCTCGGCACCGATCCGGCCACCCTGGCGCAGCTGGGCCTCTCCGCCCAGGGGGATCTGGCCATCGACGGCGGCCTGCTCACCGTTGATGGGGGCCTGCTGCTGGATGCCCAGGGCGGCCATGTGCTGCTCGGGGGAGCCCGGCTGCAGGCGCCCGGGGGCAGCGTGGCCCTGCAGAGGCAGGCGGTGTCGCTCCAGGACAGCACGGTGGAGGTCTCCGGCCCGGACGGCGGCAGCATCCTTCTGTCCGGGGAACGGGTCTCCATGGCGGGCTCCAGCCTGCGGGCGGATGCCAGCGGCGCGGGCCGGGGCGGGCGCATCGAGGTCCTGGGCAGGGAGCTGGCCGAGGTCCATGGCGTGATCAGCGCCCGGGGCGGTCCCCAGGGCGGCGATGGCGGCTTCGTCGAAACCTCAGCCAGCCGGCTGGCACTCTCCACCGCCCCGGATCTGTCGGCGGCGCTGGAGCGTGGCGGCACCTGGCTGATCGATCCCCGCGACATCGACATCGTTCCCACCGGCTCCGGTGGCGGACCTCCGCCCGGCGGCTCCGGTGGCGGACTGCCGGGCTCGGCGTCGCTGATCGACGTGGGGCTGATCAACACCGCCCTCAACGGCGGCCAGACGGTGATCGTGGACACCACCGACCCCGCCGGGACCCAGTCGGGGACCATCTCCCTGCTGGCACCGGTGGAGAAGACGGCCGGGGCGAACGCCACCCTGGAGCTGCGCGCCGACGGCAACATCGTCATCAACGTTCCAGGCGTGGATCCCACGGCCTTCTCGAACACCTCCGCGGCCGGGAGGCTGGATGTCAATCTCTGGTATCAGAAAAGCGCCGATCCTTCCGTCCCCGTGGGATCGATCAGCTGGCAGAAGGGCGCGGTGGACATCAACACCGGCACCCTTCGCACCTTCCAGGGGGCCTCGCGGATCGACGGCAACATCGAGCTGACGGGAGCCTTCGAACCCTTCAAGCTCCTTTCGGGCACCGTTCGCACCGGTGAATTCACCTGGAGCCCTACAAGTCTCGGGGCCATTCAACTCTCGCGGTTCAATGATTCCAGGCCGGCCATCCTGGATGTCTCCAGGCGTTACGTCCAGGGGCCCGGCCGCAACGTCACAGCCTTCTCGACGGCGCTGCTGCAGATCGGCCCTTCGGCCCTGACCAGCGGCATCGACGGAGGAACGGTCACGGATTTCACCCCCGTCAAGACCACCCTGATCAATGTGGCCACGGGAGCGACCCTGGCGCTCAACCAGGCCACCGTGGATGGTCCGAATCTGGCGGTGGAGAGCGGGGCCCAGCTCCAGCTGTCGGGCGTCAACCGGCTGGCGGCCCTCGAGAACGCCGGATCGATCCTGATCGCCCCCGGCGCCACCCTCGACCTGCAGAGCGCGGCCGTCTCCCCCGGTGCCTCGATCACCCTGCAGGGCAATGGTTCGGCGCGGCTGCTGGTCGACGGCGCCGCCTTCCGGAATGAAGGAACGATCCAGGGATCCGGCCTGATCGAGGTGGGCTCCGGTCTGGGGACGTTCACGAACGGAACCTCCCAGCTGCCGGGGGCACCGGAGGCGTTGCTCGATCCGGTCGGTTCGCTGCAGATTCGCGCCCGCAGCCTCACGCTGGAGCCCAACAGCCGGCTCCTGTTCGATCTCTCCACCCCCGACGAGCTCTCCGTCTTCGGTGACACCCTCCTCGGCGGGGGGCTGGAGGTGGTGTCGCCGCCGGTCGTGGGGGTCATCACTCCTTACCAGCTGATCCGGGCCCGTGGCATCACCGGCGCCTTCGATCCCGCCCAGATCGTCCTGCCGATCGGTTTCACGCTTCAAGGCGTCGTCACGACCGGCGATCCCCAGCGGCCGTTCAGCTTCGGCGGCGATCTGGCGGCGACGCTGCCGCCGCCCCCGGCCCCGCCCGATCCGCCCGTCACCCCCATCCCGCCCGTCAGGCCGCTTCCGCCCCAGACCGTCACGGTCCCGGTGACCCCGTCACCGTCCCCTCCGGAGGCACCGCCATCGACCCCTCCGCCGGCCCCGTCGTTCCTCCTGCCCGATCTCGGCTACCGCATTTTCCCCTCCACCCAGACAACCCCCTTCGGCTCCACCGTCAGCAGCAACCGGCGCGGGGTGGGCTCCGACGCCCTGGCGGTGAACCTCTCGGAGGCGGATTTCAGTCTCACCGGCGGGTCGGTGCCGGTGCCCGGCCCCCTCACCACCACCACCAGCGGCCTCTCCACGGCCCAGGTGGCCGCGGCGATCACCGACGGCGATCAGCAGCGCACCGAGGACGTGCGCCGGACCCTCGGGGATGTGGGAATGGCCGGAGATTCCGGCGGAACCCTGCGCCTCGAGGAACTGCAGCAACTGCTCAGCAAGGCCTCCCAGAAGGGGGACCGGGATGACGAGCGCTTCAATCCGGCCGTGCTGATGGTGTCCTTCACCGAACAGAAGCCCGAGGCGGGCCAGGAACAGAAGCCCCCGGGGGGGCAGCAGCCCGGGGCCGCCGGCGCCAGCGGGCCGAAGCCGGCCAATTCGTTCCTCGATCTGATCCTGCTCAGCCGCAGGGGGGAGCCCGTCGGCAAGCGGGTCGAGCTTTCCAGGGAGCGCTTCGGCGAGCAGCTGCGGGCGCTTTACCGCCAGCTGGCCCGCCTCGAGCCCCTCCAGGTGGAGAGCCCCGACTCCCCGTCCCGGCAGATCCACCGGGCCATGATCGAGCCCATCGCTGCGGAACTCCAGGCCAAGGGCATCACCACCCTGGTGATCGTCGCCGACCGGGGCCTCCAGGGCCTCCCCTTCGCGGCCCTCCACGACGGCACCAGCTACTTCGGGGATCGCTACGGCTTCTCGATCACCCCGTCCCTCAACCTCACCTCCTTCGGCCCTCCGCGCCAGACCAGGGGGCGGGTGCTGGCGGCGGGCGCCTCGGAGTTCGAGGGGCTCGGTCCCCTGCCCCTGGTGCCCGAGGAACTGGCCGGCATCCCGGAGGGGGTCGGGGTCGACCGGTTCCTGAACAAGAGCTTTTCCCCGGAGGTGCTGTTGAGCCGGGCGGCCGATCCGCGCTATGAGCGCCTGCACGTGGCCACCCATGCCGAATTCCTGCCCGGCGGCCCCTCCCAGGCGCGCATCTACACCGGGACCGGCTCGGTGAGCCTGCAGGAATTCGCCAACCTGCGCCAGCAGCGCAGCGGCAGCCCGCTGGAACTGTTCGTGCTCAGCGCCTGCCGCACGGCCCTGGGCGACAGCGACAGCGAACTCGGATTCGCCGGCCTGGCCCTGCAGGCGGGATCCCGCAGTGCCATCGGCACGCTTTGGTATGTCGATGATGTGGCGACCTCCGCCTATTTCCTCCAGCTCTATCGCTTCCTCGACCAGGGGATGCAGAAAGCCGATGCCCTGCGGGCCACGCGCCAGGCCATGTCCACTGGCAAGGTGCGGCTGGAAGGCGATAAGGTCATCGGGTCCGATAGTGTTCCCCTTCTCACGGAGCTGAGCCCATCCCAGCGGCGTCGGATTGCGGCAGGCGTGACCCATCCCTACTTCTGGGCCGGGGTTCAGTTGATCGGGACTCCCTGGTGAGGCCTCACCAACGGGTTCAGTTGCCCGGTTCCCTCCCCCTGCCTCCCATGACGAGCTTCTCCGGTCATCCCGGTTCTTCATTCTGTGCCTGATCTCCCAGCCGTCTTCAACGTCTTTCTAATGCTGGCGATGGCCCATTTCGTCGGGGATTTCGGGCTCCAGAGCGACCGCATGGCCCGGGAGAAATGCCCCGGTTGCGGTGTGACCCTCGGTTGCGGTTGGTGGCTCACCTCCCATGCCGCCATCCATGGGTTTCTGGTGGGAGCGATCACCCAATCCCCCCTGTTGGGTGTGGCAGAGTCGATCGTTCATTTGTTGATTGACTTCGGCAAATGCCGTCGTCTCTGGAGCCTGTCATTCGATCAGGCGCTTCACATCATCACCAAGTTCCTCTGGGCCTGGCTGGCCATCCAGCAGGCCAAGCCTGGGTTCTGGTTGTCATGAAACGTTGCCGTCAACTGTGGTCATGAAGACAGTGTTCGTCCAGAAATCGGTTACTCAGAAGGCGATCCTGGACAGACGGTTATGAAGAAGGCTGGGGCCGACCATCGCGAGCCTGACGTCCACGCCGGTCGGTCCCGCCGTCCGGCCCTGATGGTGCTGGCGGCCAGCCTCCTCACCCTGGCCCCGCTGGCGGCGCTGGAGCCGCCGCGGGCCCAGGCCCAGAGCGATCTGCGCAAGAGCTTCCCGGGGCGCCGGGTCGGGGGAGGAACCCGCGGTGACTGCTCCAGCCGCCTGCTGGCCCACTTGGTGCCGGCCAGCAGTGTCTTCGCCCCAGGCAAGGATCGCTACTTCGGCCTGCTCGAAGGCCCCAGCGTCTCCCCCAGCCCCCTGGAGATCACCTTCCGCCCCCTGAGCGGTCGCGGCACCGCCGATGGCTCGATGGCCTCGGGCCAGCGCCGGGTGCTGCCGGCCTCCGGCCCGGGCATCACCCTGATCAGCCTGCCCTCGGTGAAGGTGCCGACGATGTGGGAGTCGAGCTACCTCGGCCCCGGGGCCGCGGCGACCCCCACCCCCGCCGATCCGCTCAACTTCGTGGCCGCTGAATCGCCACCGGCCCTCAGCCTGCTGGTGACGGATGCCTCGAAAGAGGATGGGGCCGTGCAGGCCTCCCTGGCCAAGCTGCGCAGCTCCTGCGGCGCCAGCGTGCCCCGGGAGGAGGTCGGCACCGCCTTCGGTCTGTCGGACCTGATCACGGCCCAGTGGCCCGAGCGGATTCCAGTGCGCTGTCCCGCCTGAGGCCACCCCGCAGTTCCCAGATGCGCAGGGGCTCGGTGCGCCCCTTGACTTGAGCTCCCCCCAGTCGAGCCACTCCAGGGGCAGGCCCTTGGGCAGCAGATCCAGTGTGCTGGAGGACACCAGCACCCGGCAGAGATTGGTCTGACGCTGCTTGTCGAGGCTCTCCAGCCGGGCGGCGCAGTTCACGGCGTCGCCGATCACGGCGTACTCCAGCCGTTCGCTGCTGCCCATCGATCCGGCCAGCACGGCCACGGAATGGACGCCGATGCGCAGCCCCATCGCCGGCAGTCCCTCCTTCTGGAGCTCCTCGTTGAGGCTGTCGACGGCGCGCTGGATGGCCAGGGCGGCATCGATGGCCGCCTTGGCATCGGCCTCCTCGCCGCTGCTCAGGGGGGCCCCGAAGACCGCCAGCAGGCCGTCGCCGGTGAACTTGTTGACCATGCCGCCCCGGCGCGTAATGGCGGGGACGAACAGGGCCATGCCCCGGTTCAGCCAGTCGAGCAGCTCCCCGGGACTGAGCCGTTCCGACACGCTGGTGAACGAGCAGGTGTCCGACATCAGCACGGTGACCGGCAGCTGGCGCCCCTCGAAGCGCCCGTCGCTGAGCAGCCCATCCCGCTGGTTCCAGAGCTGGCGGGCCACGGCCGGGGAGGTGGTCTCGCCGAGCAGCCGCTCGATCTGCTGGCGCTGCTTCTGGCTGGAGGCACAGCGGCGCACCCAGCCCGCGCCGGCCATGGCGATGAAACCCGTCAGGGGCAGGCTCAGACCCACCCAGAAGAAGTTGTAAAGCAACAGCACGGCGCCACCGACCATCAGGCTGGCCACCACCCCCACCACGAGCACGCTGCGGCGCAGCAGCACGAAGGCCTCCCCCAGCACGATCCCCAGCACCACCGCCACCACTTCGGCGAGCCGCTCCACCCAGCCCGGCAGCGTGCGCAGGCGCCGGGGGTCGCCGGCGACCCTGCGGTCCATCAGGGCGGCCAGGCGATGGGCATGGATCTCTACGCCCGGCACCAGCAGCTGCTTGGCCCCGAGGGCGGAGCGGGTCTGGGGCACCGGGAACAGGTCCCGCAGGCTGGGAGCGGTGCTGCCGATCAGCACGATGTGGCCACGGATCTGGTCGGCGGGGATCGGCCGACGGCCGAGCACATCCTGGAGGTTCCAGAGGTGGAAGCTGCCGAGCTGGTGGAACGACAGCATCTGCTGGAACCCGGCGGCATCGAGCTGGTCGTAGCCCCCCGATGCCGGATCCAGCCAGGGGCCCCGTTCGCTCCCCTTCTCGAGCCGCTGCCGCAGGCTCCGCTGGCCCTTGCCCACCTCCAGCAGGCGCAGCGGCAGGGACACGGTGGCTTCGTCCTGCCCCGCCACATGCACCAGATCACGGCGGATCACCCCGTCGGCATCGAGCACCAGGTCGTTGAACCCCTGGCGATCGGCCGGCGTGCCGGGCACCGGGCCGATGGCCTCGGCCACGTTGAAGATCGAAACGAGGCGGGGATTGGTGCGGAACCGTTCGCGCAGGCAGGCCTGGTCGGGGCCTACCCCCTGGTCGCGGTAGATGTCGAGGCCGATCGCCACCGCCCCTGCGGCGCTGAGGCGGTCGATCGCCTCGCACAGCACCCGGTCGTCGATGGGAAAGCCGTAGGTGGCGAGGTCCGACTCGTCGATGCCGATGATCGTGATCGCCTTGTCCGTGCCCGGCGGCGCCGGCCGCAGGCTGGTGATCAGGTCGTAGAGCAGCAGGTTGAGCGGTTCGTTGACGGGGCTGCGCTGCAGCCCCAGCAGCAGCAGGCCGGCGGCGGCGTAGGGCACGAGCGAGCGGAGGCCATCCCCCAGATGCAGGGCCTTCAGCCGGGCCAGCCAGGTGGCGGGCTTGGAGCCGGGCGGGGTTCCGCTGTCCATCAGCTGCCCTTGAAGGCGAAAAAGAGCCGCTTCATGGTGTCCAGCAGAGCATTGGAGCGTTCCGTGTGCTGTTCACGATCCAGGCTCTTCAGTTCCGCCTGCCGCTCCTGGACCATGGCGGCGAAGCGCTCCAGCAGGTCCGGATTCTCGTCCAGCAGGCCGCTGATACTGTCCCGGTCCACCTCCAGCAGCAGGCACTCCCCGGTGGCCCGCACCGTGGCGCTGCGCGGGGCGTCGAGGAAGAGGGTCATCTCGCCGAACACCTCGCCCGGCCCCAGCTGGCGCACGGCAACGGTGTGGCCCGGCTCCAGCTCCTTGAGGATCTCCACGGTCCCCCGCAGCACGTGGAACATCGAGCGCCCCTCGGCCCCCTCCTGCACCACCGCCTCGCCGGGGCCGTAGGCCACCTGATGGCTGCCGTTCACCAGGGTCTCGAGCTGCTCGGCGCTCAGGTCGGTGAAGAGGCCCACGCTGGCCAGGGTCTGGCAGCACAGCTGGGGGGAGGGCCGGGCCGGGAGCTGGGGCCGGTCCCGCGAACGGCGCGGCTGCAGCTCCCGCACCGGGAAGGGAATGCTCTGGCCTTCCCGGGCCAGGGCGTACCAGATCTGCTCAAGCAGGTCGCTGCGCAGGTCGCCGATGGCGCCGTCCCCCAGTTCCCGCTGCCATACCTGCAGCTCGTAGGCGATGGCGCTGTCCTGGAACTCCTTGACGCGGATGCGGGGGGCGGGCTCCCGCAGCACCCGGGGATGCTGCAGCACCACCTTCTCCAGCAGGGCCCTGGCCTGGGCGGGCGGCAGGTCGTAGTCGAGGCCGACGCTGAACCGGTTGCTGACGGCTCCGGAGCGGCCCAGGTTGCGCAGCACCCTCTCGGTGACGAGGCTGTTGGGGACGACCACCAGCTGGCCGTCCATGTTGCGGAGCATGGTGTCCCGCCAGCTCACCTGGACCACCACCCCCCGCACCCCCTCGTCGAGCTCCAGGAAGTCCCCTTCGGTGAACTCGTCCCCCAGCTGCAGCTCCAGGCCCGCGAACAGGTCCTTGAGGGACTCCTGGGCGGCCAGGCCGATCACGGCGGTGAGCACGGCGGAGGTGGTCACCAGGCCCACCAGATCCAGCCGCGCCGACTGGCGCACCAGCACCACCGTGGCCAGGGCGCCGCTGCCGAGGGTGAGCAGCTGCAGCAGCAGCTGGGGCGGCGGCCGCCACAGCCCCAGGTGGGCGGGCACCTGCAGCAGCGCCCAGAGGGCCAGAAGGATGGCGGCGTAGGTGAGCAGCAGGTCGTCGGTGAGCAGCACCCACACCCGGTAGACCGGCGGCAGCCCCTGCAGCGGCAGCGAACTCAGCAGGGCCCAGGCGGCGATCGCCAGCAGCGGCAACCGCAGCGGCACGGCGGGCAGGTGCCTGTGGCGGCTGAGACGGGCCAGCACCAGCAGCCCGGCCGTGGCGGCCAGGGCGCCGATCCAGATCTGCAGCAGGGCCAAGGCGCTCGCTTCGATCGCCCCATCCTGCCGCCGATCCTGGCGTTCGGCCCCGTGGCCGATCAGGCTGGCCTGAGCCGTTCCCCCTGCCATGCGACCGATCGTTCTGCGTCTCCTCGCCGTGCTGCTGGGCCTGGCGGCGCTCGGCACCGGGCCCGGTGCCGCCGTCGCCCAGGTGCAGCTGCGCTGTGAGGGCACCCTGCTGGAGGCCAGGGGCAACGCCGAGCAGGAACGGCCCACCCGCCGGCTGTCGTTCTCCCTGGCGCTGGATGCGGAGGCCCCCACGGCCGACGCCGCCCTCCAGGGCCTGCAGGAGCGGCTGGCGGCGGTGCGCCAGGCCCTGCAGCAGCTGCAGGTGGAGGAGCTGCGGGTCACCTCCCCGAGCACCTGGAAGCGTGAGGCCGAACGCAACCGGCCGGCGGCGGTGACGGCCAGCCTGCAGGTCAGCGGCCGGCTGCTGCCCCAGCGGCTGCAGGCCCTGATCCGGGAGGTGGGGGCCCTCCCCGGGGTGCGGCTGGCGCCGGTGGGCACCGAGGCCGATCGCGCCCTGGACACGGCGGTGCGGCGCCAGCTGCTGCGGGCGGCCTACCAGGACGCCCTCGACCAGGCCCGCGAGGTGGCCGCCGCGGTGGGCCTCAGCCGGCTGGCCCCCCTGGAGGTGCAGCTGGAGGGCAACGATCTGCGGCCGATGATGATGCGGGCGGCCACCGCCGAGGCCGCTCCCCCCTTCGATCCGGCCGAACTGGCCCAGCCCGTCAACCGCCTGGGCCTGCTGGTGCGGTTCTGCGCCCGCTGAGACGATTCCGGCGGCGTCGATGCGTTTCCGGCCCGGTTGAGCAGAATGGGCCATCCGCACCGGAGCCCTGAGCCCATGCGCCGCCGCCACCTGCCGAGCCTCTCGATGGTGCCGATCCTGGTGCTCCTGGTCGGCCCCGCCCTCGGCCCGCTGCCGGTGCGGGCCTCCGAGAGCGCGGTGGTGCAGGAGATCCTCGATGGCAACGAGCTCTTCATCGACGGCAAGACCGCCAAGGTGAAGCAGAAGGCCGTCGCCCCCCAGAAGGTCAGCACCCAGAACAGCCGCGGCCAGATCCGCTTCGACAGCGGCGCCGCCGGCCGCCTCAACCGCTTTGCCCTGCTCAAGCTGGGCCAGGGCTGCTTCCTGATCGAGAAGGGCCAGATCCTGGTGTCGGGCAAGCAGAGCGGCTGCACCCGCTCCGCCCGCCTCAGCGTGCGGGGCACCAATTACCTCCTCGACGTCAACGAGTCGGGAGAGGCGGAGATCTCCGTGCTGGAGGGATCGGTGGAGGTGGAGCCCCTGGCCGACGGGGAGCCCACGGGCAAGCCCGCCACCACCGTGGAGGCGGGCCAGAAGCTGCGCCTCTCCCCCGCCGGGGTGGTGCTGGCGATCCTGGGGCTGAGCGTCACCGACTACAACAGCATCCTGGGCGGCCCCCTGTTCCAGGGCTTCCGGGTGCCGCTGCCGGCCTACGGCTCCCTGGAGAGCTACATCCGCTCCCGGGTGCCGGGGGTGAACCTGCCGGTGCCGATCAGTCCACCGTCGCTGCCCTTCGGTCTGCCGCGCTTCTTCTGAGCCGGTGATCCGACCCCACCGGCTTCTGTTGACGACCCTGGCGGCGGCCCTGGCCTGGCCCAGCGGCAGCGTGGCGAGCCCGACTGGATCGGCCGTCGTGCAGGAGATCCTTGATGGCCGGGAGCTGTACATCGAACGGCGCCAGGCCCAGGTGCAGGAGCGGGCGTTCACGCCCGAGCTGGTCCGCACCCAGAAGAGCCGCGGCCAGCTGGGCTTCGCCGGTGGTGCCGCCGGCCGCCTCAACCGCTTCACCCAGCTGCGCCTCGGCAGCACCTGTTTCCTGCTCAGCAGCGGCCAGATCCTGGTGTCCGGCCAGCAGAACGGCTGCACCCGCTCCTCGCGGCTGAGCACCCGGGGGACCAACTACGTGATCACCCTGCTCGACGGCGGCGAGCAGGAGGTGGCGGTGCTGGAGGGCTCGGTGGAGCTCCAGCCCCTGGCCGATGGGCGGCCCCTTGCCGGGGCGCCGATCCTTGTGGCGGGGGGCACCCGGGTGCGGCTCTCCAGCCAGGGGGCCCTGGTCGGGCAGCGACCGCTGACGGCGGACGACTATGCCGCCATCCTCCGGGGGCCCCTGTTCGAGGGGTTCACGGCCCCCCTGCCCGGCATGGCGGCCCTGGAGGCCTTTGTGGAGCGCCGTTTTCCCGGGGTGATCCCCACCGCGCCCAGGCCGTCGGTCAGCCGTGACCCCCTGGTGGAGATCATCAACCGCTACCGGGCCCAGGCCGGTCGCCCCGCCCTGCAACCCCTGCCGGCGCCCCTGGCCGCCGAGAATGCCGCCTATCTGGCCCCGGTGCTCGAGGGGGTGCTGGCCAGCCGCGACTGCGACCACGACCGCACCCTCTGGGGGGCCTTTCAGGAGCGCATGGCGGCGAAGGGCAGGCTCATGCCCACCAGTGAGGTGATCGCCTGCCCGATGCCGGCAGCCGCCTGGAACCCCGAAGTGATCGTGTCGCGCTGGATGGGCTCGGCCCTGCACACCCAGATCCTGATCAACCGTCCGAAGGCCCAGGCCATCGACTGCGTGCGCCTGGAGCGCTCCGGCCGGGCCGTCGCCATCTGCACGCTCTGGAGCCCGCTGCCGCGATGATGCCGCGACGCCGCACCTTCAGGGTCCTGGTGGTGGCCGTGCTGGCCTGGGTGGGGGTCAGCTCCGGCTGGCCGGGGCCCCGGATGCGGGTCTGGGAGCGGGGGGTGGAGCAGCAGTTGCTGCTGCTGCGCGGCCCCCGCCGACCACCACCGAAGGTGGTGCTGGTCACGGTCGATGACGCCACCCTCCAGCAGGGGGACTGGTTCGAGGAGGAAGGCAAGATCCCGGAATGGGCGAAGGGCGTCGGCAGCCTGCCCTGGCCCCGGGCCACCTACGGGATGGTGGCGGAGAAGCTGCTGCAGGCCGGCGCCAGGGCCGTGGCCGTGAATGTGGTCTTCGAGGGGCCCAGCGGCAAGGGGCCGGCCGATGACGATGCCCTGGAGCTGCGGCTGCGGCGCTACCCCGGCCGGGTCGCCCTGGCGGCGGAGATGCTCGAATCCAGCGACACCCAGGGGGCCGGAGCCCTCACCTTCGTGCGGCCGGAGCGCTTCCTGGCGGCCATCGGCGGCACCGGCTCCCTCGGGCTCACCAACATCCTCGCCGGCACCTCCAGCGAGCCGAGTCGCCACCCCGAGGCCTACGCCAGCGGCGTGCTCCCCGCCCGCGGCGCCGAGGGCCAAAGCGCCCTCTCCTCCACCCTGCTGCGGCTGGGGGGCCAGCGGAGCCGCCAGGACGACCGGGCCAGCGCGCTCAATTTCTATGGCCCGGAGGGCAGCTTCCAGCGCCTGCCGGCCTGGGAGGTGCTCGACCCCGCGCGCTGGCAGACCCATCCCCTGCGCAAGGAGATCCAAGGGGCGCTGGTGCTGCTCGGCTCGGTGGTCGCCCAGGGGACCGACGGCTACCCCACCCCCTTCGGCCCCCTGTCGGGACTGGAGGTGCTGGCCACCGCCACCGCCAATTCGCTGCAGGGGGACGGGCTGCAGCCCTGGCCCCGCAGCGCGCCGGGACGGGCCCTGCTGGCCCTGCTGCCGCTGCTGCTGGTGCTGGGGGCGGCCCGGCGCTGGACGGACCTGCGCTGGCGCCTCGCCCTGGTGGCCCTGGTGCTGGTTCTTCAGGGCGGCGTGGTGGTGGTGGCGCTGCAGCAGGCCAACCGCTGGCTGCCGCTGCTGGCGCCCTCCTCGGGCCTGGTCCTGCTGGGCCTGCTCTACGGGGGGGATGCCTACCTGCGGGAGGGGCAGGAGCGGCGGCGCCTGCGCCGCACCTTCGAGCGCTATGTGGCACCCGGCGTGGTGGCGGAGATCCTCTCCGACCCGGAATCGGCCCAGGGCATCCTGCGCGGCCGCCTGCTGGAGGTGACCGTGCTGATGACCGACATCAAGGGGTTCACGGTGCTCACCAAGCAGCGCAGCGGCGAGGGCCAGAGCGAGCTGCACGTGCTCCAGCTCAACGAGTACCTGGGCGCCATGGTGGAGGTGGTGATGGCCCATGGCGGCACCGTCGACAAGTTCATCGGCGATGCGGTGATGGCCGTGTTCGGCTCACCGGTGAGCCGGGGGGTGGCCGAGGAGGCCAGCCAGGCGGTGCGCTGCGCCCTGGCCATGCGGGCGGCCCTGGCCGGCCTCAACGAGGACTGGGCCCGGCGGGGCATCGCCACCCTCGACAACGGCATCGGCCTGGCCAGCGGCCAGGTGATGGTGGGCCAGATCGGCAGCCCCAAGCGGATGGAGTTCACCGTGATCGGCGACACGGTGAACCTGTCGGCCCGGCTCGAATCGGCCACCCGGAATGTGGACGCGGCGGTGGTCTGTGACGCGCACACCGCCAGCCTGATCGCGGCCGTCCCCGGGCTCGCCGCCCGCTCGCTGGGCCCCCAGGCGGTGAAGAGCCTCGGGGAGGTGGAGATCTTCACCGTCGCCCTGGCGGAACAGGTCGTGGCCGGGGATCAGGCCTCCAGGTAAGGTCACGCCTCCAGATAGGTGGTCTGCTCCAGGCTGGCCTTCAGGTGGGCCATCAGGCGCCGGGCATCGCTGATCGCCAGGTCGCCCCGGCCGATGGCCTGCTCGCTGGCCAGCCGCAGCCGTTCCAGCAGCAGGTCGGGGTCGTGCTCCATCGCCTCGAGCACCTCGGCGTTGGTGTTGCCCCGTACCACGTGGTCGACCCGGTAGCCGCCGCCGGCCGCCAGCCGGATGTGCACGGCGTTGGTGCTGCCGAACAGGTTGTGCAGGTTGCCCATCACCTCCTGGTAGGCGCCGCCGAGGAACAGGCCGATCCAGTAGGGCTCGCCGGGCCGCAGGCCGTGCAGTTCCAGCAGCGGCTTCACCTGCCCCCGGTCGATGAAGCGGGCGATCTTGCCGTCGGAATCGCAGGTGAGGTCGGCGAAGCTGCCCAGGCGGGTGGGGCGCTCGTCAAGCCGGTGGATCGGCAACACCGGGAAGAGCTGGTCGATCGCCCAGGTGTCCGGCGCCGAACGGAACACCGAGAGGTTGGCGTAGTAGGTGCCGGCCAGCGCCGCCGGCAGGGCCTGCAGCTCCTGGGGGATGACGGTGCCTGGGGGCAGGCCTTCGAGCTGGCGGGCGATCGCCTGGCAGCTGGCCCAGGTGAGGCGCTCGGCCGTGGCCCGCTCCGGCAGGCTCAGGTAGCCGAGCCGGAAGGCGGTGAGGGCGTCCTCCTTGAACTTGAGGGCATCGTTCCAGGCCTCCTGGAGCCGTTCCACCACCACCCGCTCACCGGCGTCGTCCCCTTCGAGGCCCCCCTCAGCGGCGATCGCCGTGATCAGGGCGTGGGTGTCGCGCAGGTTGCGCAGGATCAGCGCCTCCCCCTCGGCCGGCGGCGGCACCGTTTCGCTGCGGCCGCCGGCCCCGAGCACGTCGAACACCAGCACGCTGAAGTGGCTGGCCAGGGCCCGGCCGCTTTCGCTCACCAGCGTTGGCGGGCGGATGCCGTGGGGCTCACAGCACTCCCGGATCGTGGCGACGACGTCGTTGGCGTAGTTCTGCAGCGAGTAGTTGGTGGAGGCGGCGGTGGCGGTGCGGCTGCCGTCGTAGTCGATGCCCAGGCCGCCGCCCACATCCAGAAAGCCCATCGGCGCCCCCAGCCGGGTGAGCTCGGCATAGATCTGCCCGGCCTCCTGCAGGGCGTCCTTGAGGACGGCGATGTCGTTGATCTGGCTGCCGATGTGGAAGTGGAGCAGGCGCAGGTCGGCCAGCAGGCCCGCCTCCCGCAGGCGCTCCACCGTGGCCAGCAGGTCGGGGATCGAGAGGCCGAACTTGGCCCGCTCCCCGACCGAGCTGCCCCAGCGGCCGGTGCTGCGGGCCGAGAGCCGGGCCCGGATGCCGATGAAGGGCGCGGCTCCCAGGCTCCTGCTCGCGGCGATGATCCGGTCCACCTCGTCGGCCTGCTCGATCACCACCACCGGCTGGCGTCCCAGGCGCCGGGCCAGGATCGCCGTTTCGATGTAGCGCCGGTCCTTGTAGCCGTTGCAGATCAGCAGGGCGTCGGGATCGTCCAGCAGGGAGAGAGCGATCAGCAACTCGGCCTTGCTGCCCGCCTCGAGGCCGAAATGCCAGCGACGGCCGCTCTCCACCAGCTGCTCCACCACGTGGCGCTGCTGGTTGCACTTCACCGGGAACACGCCCTGGTAGCGGCCCTCATAGCCGTACTGGGCGATGGCCCGCTCGAAGGCGCCGTGGAGCCGCTCCAGCCGGTCCTCCAGGATGTCGTCGAAGCGGATCAGCAGCGGCAGGGACAGGTCGCGGCCCTGCAGCTCCCGCACCAGCTCCACCAGATCGAGGGAGCCGCCGCGGTCGCCGCGGGGCTGGACGATCACCTGGCCCCGGGCGCCCACCCCGAAGTAGGGCTCACCCCAGCGGTCGATCCCGTAGAGGGCCGCCCCGTCGGCGGCGCTCCAGGCGTCGGCCCGCCCGGAAGGGACGGGGGGCACGCCCGGGGGGCTGGTCGGTTCGGCGAACACCATCGCAGCCTTGGGTTGGCTCAGGCCTCAGGGGGCAATCTAGGCGGGGCCTTGTGGCGGCTGCCCCTGGGCGTTGCGGCAGCTTCGGGTCAGCGGCGGAGGCCCATCCACGAAGGAGGTCGATCCACGAGCCTGTACAGCGTGTACAGGTTCGGAGTCGCGCCGGTGCCGGACTGGCAACCCCGGCGCGGCCGACCGGGCGCCCCGCCGAAAGGGAGCGGGGTTGCTTGCCAAGCGGCAGCCCCAGCGCGGACGATGGCCCGAACCCCTTTCCCTTCCCCATGGCCACCGAACGCACCTTCCTCGCCATCAAGCCCGACGGGGTGCAGCGGGGCCTGGTGGGCGAGATCCTCGGCCGCTTCGAGCGCAAGGGCTTCAAGCTGGTGGGCCTCAAGCAGCTGGTGCCCAGCCGGGAACTGGCCGAGAGCCACTACGGGGTGCACCGCGAGCGCCCCTTCTTCGCCGGTCTGGTGGCGTTCATCACCAGCGGCCCGGTGGTGGCGATGGTGTGGGAAGGGGATGGCGTGATCGCCAGCGCCCGCAAGCTGATCGGCGCGACCAAGCCCCTGGAGGCCGAGCCCGGCACGATCCGCGGCGACCTGGCGGTGAACATCGGCCGCAACGTCATCCACGGCTCCGATGCGCCGGAGACGGCCGCGTTCGAGATCGGCCTCTGGTTCCAGCCCTCCGAGCTGTGTGAGTGGACCCCGGCCGACCAGGTGTGGCGGGTCGAGCCCTGAGCGGCCATCCTGGGGACCGTCGGGTCCCCGGTCCATGCTGATGACAACGAGCCTCCGGCCCCCCGGGTCGCTGCAGGCGGTCGCGGCGGCCATCACCGTGGCGGGCCTGGCGCTCGTGCTGCCCGCCGCCACGGCGGCTCCCCGGGTGCCCCGGGTGGTGGAGGTGCCGTCGCGTCCGGCCTATGTGATGCCGCCGGCGGCGCCGGAGCGGCCGGCCTTGGTGGGCCAGGTGCTTCGGCCCGCCACGGTGCTGCGCACCGAGAACCCCGGCCGGCTGCAGGTGCTGCTGGCCGATGGTCGCAGCTTCCGGCTGGGGGGCAACGCCCTGCTGAGAATCGAGCCGACCTTGCTGGATCTGGTCCGGGGCCGGATCATCGCCTGGATCGCTCCAGGGGCGAAGACGCCCACCCCCCTGCGGATCCGCACCCGGGTGGGCACGGCCTCGATCCAGGGCACCACGGTCTTCATCGAGGCCAGCGCCGATTCCGTGCTGTTCCTGAGCTGGGAGGGGCAGGTGGAGGTGCGCGCCGATGACGGCAGCGTCTACCGGCTGGGCAGCGGCCAGCGCCTGGAGGCCACCCCCGACGGCTGGAAGGGCCCGCGCCGGATCGATGCCACCGAGGCGCGGCTGCGGCGACGCAACAGCGAGCTCCTGAACGGCTTCGGGGCGCCGATGGAGACGCTGCCGGTGCTGGAGCGCGAACTCGGCCTCACCCCCTGATGCCCCCCTGGTCTGGCCTGGGCCGCCGGCTCTGGTGGCTGGCCCTGGCCGCCCCCCTGCTGGCGGGCCTCGACCGGGAGCCCCTCACGCCCCTGGGCCAGGGGCAGCGGCTGCTGGACGACCAACTGGTTCAGAGCTTCTTCCAGCTGCGGGGGGCCCGCCGCCCCGCCCCGGCCGACCCGGTGATCCTGGCCATCGACGCCGACTCCCTGGAGCTGGGGGAACTGCTGGCCCCGGGGGAGCGCCAGGCGTCGCCGCTGTGGCGGCAGATGGGTCCATGGCCCTGGCCGCGCGCCCTGCAGGCCCGGCTGGCGGCCCATGTGCTCGAGCAGGGGGCGGCCCGGGTGCTGTTCAACATCGAGTTCAGCCAGCCCAGCCGCTTCGGCCCCGCCGACGACCGGGCCTTCGCCGCGACCCTGGCCCCCTGGCGCCAGCGGGTGCACCTGGCGGCCGTGTACGCCGTGCAGGAGGAGGGGGGGCTGGTGCAGCGCCGCCTGCGGCTGCCCATCCACCCCATGGGCGCCCCGGGACTCACCACCCTGCTCCAGTCGCCCCGGGGGGTGGTGGAGGCGGTGCCGGGGCAGGACTGGATCGCTGCCCGGCTGGGCGATTTCCCGCCGCCCCTGCCCCGGCCGATGGCCTTCCTGGTGCGCCCGGCGCCGCCGCCGCCGGCGCCGATGGGGCTCGACTTTCCCGGTCCCGCCGGCACCATGCCTCGCGTGCCGGCCTGGAAGCTGCTGGAGGCGCCGCCGTCAACCTGGCGGGGCCGCACGGTGCTGATCGGCGTCACGGCCCCGGGCCTGGGGGACCTGCAGGAGACGCCCTTCGGCCCCATGGCCGGCACCGAGATCCAGGCGGTGGCCCTCGCCAACGTGCTCCAGGGCCGGGGGCTGGGGCGGCTGCCCCTGGCCGGCGACGGGCTGATGCTGCTGGGCTGGGGTGCCCTGGCGGGGCTGCTGCTGCGGCGCCCCGCCAGTGCCGGCGGCACCCTGCAGCTGGCCCTGGCCCTGGCGGGCGGGGTCCTGCTCGCCGGCTGGGCGGCGTGGACCCTGGCCCTGCTGCGCCTGCCCCTGGCCGCCCTGCTGCTGGCCCCGGTGGCCGGGGGCGGGGTGCGGGCCGAGGGCCAGGGGCTGGCGGAGAGCCGGGAGCGGGCCTACCTGCACCAGGTGCTGAGCCGGCGCGTCTCCCCCACCCTGCTGCGCGACATCCTGCGCAGCCCCGGGCCGCTGTGGAACCAGGCGGTGGGCAGCCGGGCGCGCTGCGCCGTGCTGTTCAGCGACCTGGTGGGGCTCACGCCCTTGAGCGCCGTGCTGGAGCCCGCCGAGCTGTTCGCCCTGCTCAACCGGTACTTCGAGGCCATGGCCGGGGCGGTGCTGGAGCAGGAGGGCCTGCTCGACAAGTTCATCGGTGACGCGGTGATGGCGGAGTTCGGGGTGCCCCGCAGCCGGGGGGATGCCCAGGAGGCCCGGGCCGCGGTGCGGGCCGCCCTGGCGATGCAGGAGCGGCTGGAGGCCCTCAACCTTGAGCTGGCCGCGGCGGGCATCCCACCGCTGCGGCACGGGATCGGGCTTCATTTCGGCGAGGTGATCGCCGGCAACCTGGGCTCCTCCCAGCGCCTGGAGTTCACCGTCGTGGGGGCCAGCGTCAACGTGACCAGCCGCCTGGAGAGGCTGACGCGCCTGTTCCCCGAGCACCCGATCCTGGTCAGCGGCGATCTGCTGGCCCTGCTGCCGGAGGAGTTGGAGGTGCTGCCGCTGGGGAGCCACCGGATCAAGGGCTGGCCCGTGCCCCTGGAGGTGTATGCCCTCCAGGGGCTGGGGCCAGGGGTGGCCGGGCCTGGCTAGGCCGCTGCCGGGAACGGCCGGTCCCAGCGGAAGGGCGCCAGCAGGGCGTCGGCCTCCCCGTCTGCCCCGGAGCCGCTGCCGGTCGCGGTGATCGCCGCAGCGATCAGCTCCGCCGTGATCGCTGCCAGCAGCACGCCGTTGCGGTGGTGGCCCGTGGCCAGCCAGAGCCCTTCGATGGGTCCGGGGCCCAGCAACGGAGCGTCGTCGGGGGTGCCGGGCCGGAAGCCCCACCAGCGCTCCATCGGCGGCCACAGGGCCGCCTCCGGCAGCAGGGCGGCGATGCCGGTCTGCAGCTGCTTCTGGCCCTCGGGGGTGAGGCCGTCGTCGAAGCCGGCCTGCGGTTCGCTGGTGGCGCCCACCACCAGCAGCCCGTCCTCCCGCGGCACCAGGTAGGTGCCGGGCCCGAACACGACCCGCCCCAGGCTGGCCCGCGGGCCCTGCAGCGACAGCATCTGCCCCTTCACCGGATGCACCGGCAGCTCCGGCAGCAGCCGGCCGCTCCAGGCGCCGCAGGCGAGCACGGCCGTGGTGGCGGCCATCGTGTGCTCGCCTCCCTCGGCCCGGCGCAGCCGCACCCCCCGCAGGCGTCCGGCGCCTGCGGTGAGCAGCTCCAGCACCTCGGTGCCCTCCTCGAAGCGCACCCCCAGGGCCACGCAGGCCCGCTCCAGGGCGCGCATCAGGCGGCGGCGGTTGTCGATCTGGCCGTCCTGGGCGAACAGCAGACCCGCCCGCCAGGCGGGTCCGATGCCGGGCACTTCCCGTTCCAGGCCCGCCCGGTCGAGGGGCTCGCCGAAGGGGGCCGTGGGGTAGGCGTCGCGCTCGGCGGCGCCGGGGAAGGGGACGACGATGCCGCAGGGCCGCAGGCCACAGGGCAAGCCGCTGTCGGCCTCGATCCGGGCCACCCAGGCCGGAATCCGCTCCAGGCTGGCCTGGCCCAGGGCCAGCATCGGCCCGCTGAGCCCCTCGGCGTGGGGGGCCAGCATGCCGGCGGCCACGAAGCCGGCCGCCTCGCTGCGGCGGCGGCTGAGCACGGTGGCGCTGCGGCCGAGACGGGCCAGCTGGTGGGCGATGGCCAGGCCCATCAGGCCGCCACCGAGGATCAGGACGGGTTCGGCGTCGGGAGGGGGGCCAGCCAGGGGGCGCATCTCCAGCTCGGAAGGCCCCCATTCAAGCGGCCGCCAGCCGCTGCCTAGGATCGCCCCGAGTGCCTCCGGCCGAGCGCGGGGGGCCGACAGCGCCGGCAGGACACGCGACCATGGCTGAAGGGAACAGGGCAGAAGGCAAGGGCCCCGGCATGGCCGATGGCCAGGAGAATGCCGCTTGGGAGGCCGTGATCGGCCTGGAGACCCATGTGCAGCTGGGCACCGCCAGCAAGATCTTCACCGCCGCCTCCACCAGCTTCGGCGACGATCCCAACACCCACATCGACCCGGTGGTGTGCGGCCTGCCCGGCACCCTGCCGGTGCTGAATCAGAAGGTGCTGGAGTACGCGGTCAAGGCGTCCCTGGCCCTCAACCTGCAGGTGGCGGAGCACAGCAAGTTCGACCGCAAGCAGTACTTCTATCCCGATCTGCCGAAGAATTACCAGATCTCCCAGTACGACCAGCCGATCGCCGAGAATGGCTGGATCGAGGTGGAAGTGGCCGAGAAGGGCAAGGACACCTACCTGAAACGCATCGGCATCGAACGTCTGCACATGGAGGAGGACGCCGGCAAGCTGGTGCACGCCGGCAGCGATCGCCTGGCGGGCTCCACCCACTCGCTGGTGGATTACAACCGCGCCGGCGTGGCCCTGGCGGAGATCGTGAGCAAACCCGATCTGCGCACCGGCCGTGAGGCGGCGGAATACGCCTCCGAGATCCGCCGGATCATGCGTTATCTGGGGGTGAGCGACGGCAACATGCAGGAAGGCTCCCTGCGCTGCGATGTGAATATCTCGGTGCGGCGCGGTCCTGAGGCCCCCTTCGGCACGAAGGTGGAGATCAAGAACATGAACTCCTTCTCCGCCATCCAGCGGGCCTGCGAGTACGAGATCCAGCGCCAGATCAAGGCCTACGAGACCGGTGAGCCCGTGGTGCAGGAAACCCGCCTCTGGGATGAGGGCAAGCAGCTCACCAAGAGCATGCGCAGCAAGGAGGGGGCCAGCGACTACCGCTACTTCCCGGACCCGGACCTGGGGCCGATCGAGGTAAGTCCCGAGCAGCGGGACATCTGGCTGGCGGAGCTGCCCGAACTGCCTGCAGCCAAGCGCCACCGCTACGCCGAGCAGCTGGGCCTCTCGATCTACGACGCCCGGGTGCTCACGGATGAGCGGCCGATGGCCGAGTACTTCGAGGCGGCGGTGGCGGCCGGCGGCGATCCCAAGGCCGTGGCCAACTGGGTCACCGGTGACATCGCCGCCCACGTGAATGCCAACCGGCTGTCAATTGCCGAGCTGCCGCTAAAACCCGAGCAGCTGGCCGAGATGGTGCAGCTGATCGAGAACGGCACCATCAGCGGCAAGATCGCCAAGGACCTGCTGCCCGAACTGCTCGAGCAGGGCGGCTCGGTCAAGGCGATCGTCGAGGAGCGGGGCCTGGGCATGATCTCTGACCCGGCGGCGATCACGGCCATCGTGGACGAGCTGCTGGCCGCCCACCCGGAGGAGGTGGCGGCCTTCCGTGGCGGCAAGACCAAGCTGCAGGGCTTCTTCGTCGGCCAGCTGATGAAGCGCACCGGCGGCCGCGCCGACCCCAAGCTGGCCAACCGGATCCTGGCCGACCAGCTGAAGGGGTGAGGGATCCGTCCGCGCTGGTTAGCGTTGGCTCATGACCCCGGCCCCCGCAGCTGTCAGACACCACGCGCGTTTCACGGTGGAGCAGTTCCACCGGCTCTGTGAAGCGGTGCCCGAGCAGCGGCTGGAGCTGATCGATGGGGAGGTGCTGCAGGTGATCACCAAGGGGACACGCCACACGGCAGTGGTTCACCGGCTGATCGCCGCCCTCCAGGCCACCCTGGCGGCCCTGCCCCAGGCCCCCCTGCAGCTGCGGGTGGAGGCCCCGCTGGACCTGGGCCCGGCCGATGAGGCCGAGCCGGACCTGGCCCTGGTGGCCCGCCGCGCCGATGATTACTGGGACGCCCATCCCACCGCCGCCGACACCGCCCTGGTGATCGAGGTGGCGGACAGCAGCCTGGCCTTCGACCTGGAGGCCAAGGCGCGCCTCTATGGCGCGGCCGGCATTCCCCACAACTGGGTGATCGATGTTCAGGCGCCATGCCTGCACGTGGTGCATGAGCAGAGCGTGGGCCTTGATGCCGGCGTCCTGGCGGCGCTCAGGCAGGCGGTGGAGACGGTGCTGCGGGAACTGCCCCGACCCTGAGCGCCTGCTCCACCTGCGGCGCCAGGGCCTCCGGCCCGCCCTGGTTGTCGAGCACCACCGCGGTCAGGGTCCGCTTGCGGGCCAGGGGCCACTGGGCCGCCAGCCGGGCGCGGGCGTCGGCCGCGCTGAGCCCGTCCCGCCCCATCAGCCGCCGCAGTTGCTGCTCCTCGTCGCAGTCCACCAGCCACACCTCGCTGCACAGCCGCTCCAGCCCCGCCTCGAACAGCAGCGGGATCATCAGCACCACCACCGGCGCCGCCTCCAGGGCGGCCAGTTCGTCGGCGAAGCGGGCCCGCACCAGCGGATGCACCAGCTGCTCCAGCCAGCGCAGCTCGGCGGCGTCGTTGAAGACGATCCGGCCGAGGGCCGCCCGATCCACTGCCGCCAATGGCTCCCCGGACGCCTCCGCCGGGCCTGCCAGCGCCACCGTCGGCCCATACCGCGCCAGCACCGCCGCCGCTCCGGGGCTGCCCGGCGCCAGCGCCTCGCGGGCATAGACATCCGCATCCAGCACCGGCAGACCGCGCTCGGCCAGCAGCCGCCCCACCGTGCTCTTGCCGCTGGCGATGCCGCCGGTGAGGCCGATGCGGCGCTGGTCCCCGCACAAGCGGCGGCGGGGGAAGGGCTCCGGTTGCGCCGGCTCAGCGGCTGGGTCCATCACCACAGGCCCAGGTCAAGGCCGTTCATGATCAGATCCAGCAGCGGTTGGCGCGGGCCATCGTCCTGCAGCGCCCGGCGGCGCTCCTCGGTCTCCTGCGCCTCCCGGCGCTCCCGGCGCTCCTGCTCCCGCTCGTCCTGCTCCAGCCGCTCCTGGGTGAGGAACTGCCCGCCGGCGCGGCTCCACTCCAGCAGTTGCTGCAGCTCGCCGGCGTCGAGCCAGAGCCCATGGGCCATGCAGCAATCCACGATCACGCCGCTGCGCTTGCCGAAGAGCGCGCGGTTCATCAGCTCGCCGCAGCAGGGACAGGGCCTGTAGCGCACCGGTGGCGGGCTGGCCGCCGTGCGGGGCGCCTCGCCAAGGGCCTCGAGCAGCGGTCGGTTCACCTCCCACACCGGCCCCACGCCATGGCTCAGCAGGGTCTGGATGCCGCCGCTGCCGAGGAACAGGCCCAGGCAGTCCGGGCAGCGGCCCAGGTTCACCGGGGCGGCGCTGGAGGCGAGCTGCACGGCATCAAGGGGGCGGCGGCAGTCCGGGCCGAGGCGATCAGCCCAGCGGCCGGTCACCTCGGCCTGGGCCCAGCCCTGCAGGTCCACATCGAGGCGGCTGCCGCAGTAGCGGCAGACCAGCTCGCCCGATGGCAGGGCTGCGGAGCAGCTGGAACAGTTCATGGCATCCGGGTCATGGCGCCGGCGGGGCGGCCGGCGGCGGGGGTGGCGGCGGCCTTCTCCAGGGCGATGCCCGCCTGGTAGGTGGTGAAGGCCTGCAGGTCGCCGGTGAGGGCGATGCCGCTGCTGCCGCTCAGCTCGCGGATCAGCCGCGGCGGATCACTGATGCGCAGGGCGTAGCTGCCGTAGCCCCGCAGCCGCACAGGCCCCAGCTCCGGGTCCCGCAGGATCAGCGGGTGACGGGTGCCCCACATCAGGTCCGTGAACTGGCGCGTGGTCACGATGTAGACCTCCGCCTTGAACGGGGTCTCGAAGGCTGTCGGCAGCGACAGCAGCGTGGTGAGCAGCGGCAGGTTGCGGGTCTCGAGGGTGTAACGCCCGGCCCGAAGCTGTCGGCGATGCGGCCCTCGTTCACGAACATGGCCCACTGGCCCTCGCGCACCGTCAGCTGGGAACCGAGCTTGATGGCGTCGTCGCGGCGGGGAAAGCGCCACACCATGATCGCGTGGGCCGGCTTGCCAGCCCACGCGATCACGTCGAGGAATTCGCCCCGCACGGCCTCCCAGAGCGTCATGGCTGCGCGCGGGCTGATGGCCTTGACGCTAGGGACGGTCCGGGGACCTGTCAGGGCCGTGTGTGGCCGGAGCGTTCCGGGCGCTACGGCGCGTCGGGCCCGATTTTGCTTGTATGACTTCACAACAGGTGCAGCGCCTTGCTGCCGCTCGGCACCGCCGTTACGGATCGCCGAGCCCTTCACCGACCCCCCAGTCCACCCTGGTTCCGTGCAGCTGCTGAGTACCTGGTCTGAGGGGGCGGCCCACACCGTGCGCTCCCTGTTGCTCGCGGGCTGGCTGCTGCTGATCGCCACGCTGGTGGTGCCGGGCCTCGATCCCTGGCCCGTCGACGTCAACACCTGCGGCCCGATCCAGAGCTGCCACAGCCACCAGGGCAATCAGATCTTCTGGGGGGTGGTGGTGCCAACCGGGATCCTGATCCTCGTGCTCCTGAGCCATGAGCTCTGGCGGCGCATCTGCCCGCTGGCCTTCGTCTCCCAGACCTTCCGGGCCTTGGGCCTGCAGCGCACCGTGGCGGGCCGCAACGGGCGCCGCGAGGTGGTGCGGGTCGAGCCCACCTCCTGGCTGGGCCGCCACCATGTGCAGCTGCAGTGGGGCCTGTTCGTCGCCGGGCTGAGCCTGCGAGTGCTGCTGCTCAACAGCCACACCGTGGCCCTGGCGGTGTTCCTGGTGCTCACGCTGGTGGCAGCCCTGGCAATGGGCTGGGCCTACGGCGGCAAGGCCTGGTGCCAGTACATCTGCCCGATGGCCCCCGTGCAGACCGTGCTTACGGGCCCCCGCAGCCTGCTGGGCAGTCCGGCCCACCTGCAGACCGGCAGCCGTATCACCCAGTCGATGTGCCGCACGGTGGATGCCAGCGGCAAGGTGCAGAGCGCCTGCGTGGCCTGCCAGGCCCCCTGCATCGACATCGACTCGGAGCGCACCTACTGGCAGAGCCTCTCCGGCAAGCGGGGCCTCGCCTGGGCCTGGGGCTCCTACCCCGGCCTGGTGATCGCCTTCTTCCTGCTGGTCGAAACCAGCTCCCGTGAGGGGGTGGATGCCCTGCGCAGCGGCCTCTGGGCCTACGACACCGAGCCGATCCATCGGCTGCTGACCCCCCTCGGCGACGGCCGCTGGACCCTGCACCTGCCACGGCTGCTGACGATCCCCGCCCTGCTGCTGCTGGCGGGCTGGCTGTCGGTGCAGCTGTTCCAGGCGCTGCGGGGCTGGCTGCTACGGCAGCTGTCCACCCTGCCCCCGGAGCGGGCCCAGGAGCTGGCCACCCAGCGCAGCCGCCTGCTCGCCTCGTTTGCGGGCGTGAACGCCTTCTTCTTCTTCGCTGATCCCAGCCTGGGCGTGGCCGGGCCCCTGGGCGGACAGCTCATCCGCTCGCTGGTGCTGGTGGTGAGCGGCATGTGGCTGCACCGCGGCTGGCGGCGGGAGCGGGCCACCTACATCCGTGAGAGCACCAGCACCAGCCTGCGCAAACAGCTGGAGCGCCTGGTGCCGGATCTGGCCCGCTATCTCGATGGCCGCGCCATCGGAGAACTCAGCTCGGAGGAGGTGTTCACCCTGGCCAGGGTGCTGCCCGCCCACATGAGCGACACCAACCGGCGCATCTACCGCGAGGTGCTGGCCGACCTGTTCAGCAGCGGCCGGCTGGAGCGCGCCGCCTCGCTGGTGCAGCTGGATGAGCTGCGCCTGTCGCTCGGGCTGGTGGAGGAGGACCACCACGCCGCCCTACGGGAACTGGCGATCGAGGATCCGCGCATCCTGCAGCTCAATCCCCAGCAGCTGGAGATCCGCTTCCTGCGCCAGGCCGCGGCGGCCGAGGCGATCGACGAACTGCTGCTGCTCACCGGAGCCGCCGACCTGGCGGAGCTGGCGGCCCGGCCCGCCTGGCGCGACCAGCTGGAGCGGATCCGCCGCACCCACCACCTCGATGACGCCTGCTGGCAGAAGCTGCAGGCCCGCTTCGGGCCAAGCTCGGAGCAGTCGCGCCGCCGCCTGCAGCAGTGGATCGAGTCGCTGACGGCCCAGATCGCGGCCCGCCGCAGCCTGGCGCAGGCGGCGGCCGAGGAGCCGATGATCCGTCCGCTGCTGCCCACGATCGATCGCCAGCTCACCAGTCTGCTGGTGACCATGGCTCCGGCCCTGCGCGCCCTGGAGGAGCCCGCCCTGGCGGCGGCCGGCGACGCCGAGCCCCAGGAGCCGCTGCGGCTGCAGACGGCGGCCCTGCTGCCGCTGCTGCCCGAGTCGCTGATAGCCCAGGTGCGGCTCCGGGATCTGCCCCTGCCCGCCCCCCGGCTCGACCTGGCGGCCGAACGGATCGCCTGCCTGCCGGATCCCCTGGCGGTGCTCGAGGGCCTCTGGCAGGACCCCGACCCCGACACGGCCCTGTGGGTGCTGTGGCTGCTCGATCGCCTGGCGCCTGAACGGGGCCAGGCCCTGCGCCAGGTGCCCCGGCTCGGACCCTCCAATGCCACCCTCGATCGGCTGCTCCGTTACGAGCCGTTGCCGGAGCTGCGATCGGTGGTGCAGCTGCTGCGGGCGCCGCTGGTGGCGGATCTCTCGCCGGCGGCTCTGCTGAGCATGCTGCGGCTGGGGGACCTGCGCACCCTGGAGCCCGGCGCGGTGCTGTTCGAACTGGGCGACCAGGCCGACACCGTGACGATCCTGCTGGAGGGAAGCTGCGAGGTGCTCCGCCCCGATGGCGCGGCGGCGAGCGACGCCCCGAGCCTGCGGCGGGTGGCGCTGCTGCGACCCGGCGAGCCCATCGGCGAGGTGGCCTACTTCGCCGACCACTGCCGCCGTTCCACGGTGCGGGTGGCGGAAGAACCGGTGCGGGCGATGGTATTTCGCTCCACCCAGTTCGAGCAGCTGCTGCTGCAGTCGCCGGAATTCAGCCGCGGTCTGCTGCGCCAGCTGTCCGTCAAGATCGATGACCTCTATTCCCTGGCGGCACGCCGCCCCCTCGCCCTGGCCGATGGCGCCACGGCCGGTGGAGCCGCCAACGGCGCGGCGGCAGGATAAGCAGAGTTCTCCCAGGCCCTGTGACCCAGCCCTGGCACCCCGTTCCCGGTGGAGTCACCGCCCCCGAGGGTTTCCTGGCGGCCGGGGTCACGGTTGGCCTGAAGGCCTCCGGCAAGCCCGATCTCTCGCTGCTGCTGGCCCCCGTGGGGGCGGTGTGCGCCGGCACCTTCACCACGTCCCTGGTGCGGGCGGCCTGCGTGGACCTCTGCGCCGAGCGGCTGGCGGCCAGCGGCGGCCGGGCCCGCGCCGTGCTCACCAACTCCGGCCAGGCCAACGCCTGCACCGGCGAGCGGGGCCTGGCCGACAGCCTCACCGCCACCGCCGAGCTGGCTGGCCGGCTGGGGCTGGCAGCCGAGGAGGTGCTGATCTGCAGCACCGGAGTGATCGGTGTGCCGATTCCGATGGACACCCTGGTGGCGGGTCTCGATCCCCTGGTGGCGGGCCTCAGCTCCGAGGGCGGCGCCGACGCCGCCACCGCCATCCTCACCACGGATCTGATCGACAAGCAGATCGCCCTGGAGGCGAATCTGGGCGGCCGCACCGTGCGCATCGGCGGCATGGCCAAGGGGTCGGGGATGATCCACCCGGACATGGCCACGATGCTGGGCTATCTCACCTGCGATGCCGGCGTGCCGGTGGACGTGTGGCAGGCGATGGTGCGCCGGGCGGTGGAGCGCTCCTTCAACGCGATCACGGTGGACGGCGACACCAGCACCAACGACACGTTCCTGGCCTTTGCCGCCGGCTCACCCCTGGGCCCCGAGCACTTTGAGGCGTTGGAGGCCGGCCTGACGGCGGTGTCGCAACACCTGGCCAAGGCGATCGCCCGCGATGGCGAGGGCGCCACCTGCCTGATCGAGGTGCGGGTGGAAGGCGCCGCCGACGACGCCGGCGCCCGCGCCATCGCCCGCACCGTGGCCGGCTCGTCGCTGGTGAAGTGCGCCGTCCACGGCCGCGACCCCAACTGGGGCCGCATCGTCGCCGCCGCCGGCCGGGCCGGCGTTGCCTTCGACCCGCAGGCCGTAGCCCTGTGGCTCGGGGAGCACCAGCTGATGGCGGCGGGCCAGCCCCTGGCCTTCGACCGCCCCGCCGCCTCCGCCTACCTGAAGGCGCGCGCCGCCGGCGCCTACCTGGCCGACGACACGGTGGCGATCCGGTTGCGGGTGGGGCAGGGGCCCGGCTGCGGATTGGCCTGGGGCTGCGACCTCTCGGATCAGTACGTGCGCATCAATGCGGACTACACCACCTGAGCTGACCGTCCCCACCGCGGCAAGATGGCAGCGATTGCGCGGACGTCGATGGTCACGGCCAGGCCCTCCTCCCCTCCCGGCGGCGCCCCTCGCCGCGGAGCGTCCCCCGGCGGCAAGCAGCAGCGGGCGGCGGGCCGCCCCGCCTGGGACTGGCGGCTGTGGGCCATCGTGGGGCTCTGCTTCGGGGTCGGTTACGCCGCCAGCCTGCGGCTGCTGAGCCTCGCCGGCCCCGAGGAGGGGGGGGCCAGCCAGCGCTTCGATGTCCAGCCGGCCCCGGGCACCACCCTCGATTCCCTGCGCCAGCGCTTCGGCGGCGACGCCCGCGAGATCCGCGGCGATCTCGATCTGCTCGAGCTGGAGCAGGAGCAGCAGAAGGAGGCGGCCGCGATCGAGGAACGCCGCCGCCAGATGGAGGCGCGGGACGCCGAGGAGCGCCGGCGGCTGCTCGAGCCGGGCGGTGAGTTGCCCGAGGCCGAGCCGCCGGCCACACCCGGGGGGGGCGACGCCGGGCTGCCTGCGGCCCCCGTGTTGCCGCCGCCGCGCACGCCCCCGGTCCGCGAGCGGGAGGCCGCCGGCCCGGCGCCGATCGCCCCGCCGCCGCTGGGCGCGCCACCGGCCCCCGCAAGCCAGCCCTGATCTGCCACAGTTCGGTGACTCCACCGCCCCTGTCATGAGCGCGCCGCAGTCCCTCGCCAAGGCGGCCATGAACCGCATGGCCGCCCGTCTGGGCAGCGGCCTGGCCGACGCTGCCGCCACCCTGGCGGCCCTCGCCCAGGAGGCCCCCGCCCGGGTGCAGCAGGAACTCACTCTGTTCTGGGAGGAGGTGTCGATGGAAGCGGAACGGATCGAGCAGGACCGCGACACCGGAGCCCCCGCGTCCCGGGGCGGCGCCGTCGCGGACCCCCAGGAGCGCATCGATGCCCTGCGGGCCAAGGTGGCCGAACTCTCCCGGCGCCTCGACCAGATGCCCGCCACCCCCGATGGTCCGCCGCGGTCTCCGGGGCAGCCCTGATGGCGGCCCTCTCCACCCCCGGGATCCTGCTGTCCCGCCTCTGGCGATCGCTGCGCATCTGGCGCCTCGTGCTGCAGCTGCTGGCCGGCCTCTGGTGGGACGCCCGCCCCTGGACCTACCCGGGCGGACGCACCCCGCAAGCCCAGGCCGCCCGCCAGCGCCGTCGGGCCCGCTGGCTCACGGCCCAGTTCCTCGCGCTCGGTTCCGCCTTCATCAAGCTGGGCCAGCTGCTCTCGGCCCGCCCCGACGTGCTGCCCGCCGACGTGGTCGAGGAGCTGGCCCATCTGCAGGACCGGGTGCCCGCTTTCCCCTTCCCCGTCGTGGAGTCCCTGCTGGAGCAGGAGCTGGGCGAGCGGCGGGCGGAGATCATCGATCTGGAGATCGTGCCGCTGGGCTCGGCGAGCCTGGCCCAGGTGCACCGGGCCAGCCTGCGCAGCGGCCGCCAGGTGGTGTTCAAGGTGCAGCGGCCGGGGCTGGAGCGCCTGTTCCGCCTCGATCTGGAGGTGCTCCAGCAGGTGGCGGCCGCGGTGCAGCGCCATCCCCGCTGGGGAGCTGGCCGTGACTGGGTGGGCATCGCCAAGGAGTGCCGGCGGGTGCTGCTGCGGGAGCTGGATTTCCGTCTCGAGGCCGAGCACGCTGCCCGCTTCCGCCAGCAGTTCCTCGACGACCCCGGCATCCGCATCCCGGCGGTGGTCTGGGAGCTGAGCTCCCGGCGGGTGCTCTGCCTCGACTACGTCCCAGGCATCAAGATCAACGACCGTGAGGCGCTGGTGGGCGCCGGCATCGATCCGGCGGCCGTCGCCGAGAAGGGGGCGGCCAGCTATCTGCAGCAGCTGGTCCGCTTCGGCTTCTTCCACGCCGACCCCCATCCCGGCAACCTCGCGGTCGCCAGCGATGGGGCGCTGATCTACTACGACTTCGGCATGATGGGCCAGATCTCCGAGCGGCTGCGCAGCCGGCTCGGGCGGATGGTGCGGGCCGCGGCGGCCCGGGATGCCGCCTCCCTGGTGGATGAGCTGCAGCAGGCCGGGCTGATCGCCGCCGGCATCGACCAGGGGCCGGTGCGGCGGCTGGTGCGGGTGATGCTCACCGAAGCCCTCACGCCACCCTTCAGCGCCAACGTCATCGACAAGCTCTCCGGCGACCTCTACGACCTCGTCTACGGCCAGCCGTTCCGGCTGCCGCCGGAGCTGATCTTCGTGATGCGGGCCCTCTCCACCTTCGAGGGCGTGGGCCGCAGCCTCGATCCGGGCTTTAGCCTCATGGCCATCGCCCGTCCCTACCTGTTGCCCCTCATGACCGCCAGCGGCAACGGCCCCAACGAACTCTTCTCTGAGCTCTCCCGCCAGGCCGCCGAGGTGGGCAGCCGCGCCTTCGGGATTCCCCGGCGTCTCGACGAGAGCCTGGCCCGCATCGAACAGGGGGATCTCCAGGTGCTGATCCGCGCCGGCGAAACCGATCGCCTGCTGCGGCGCCTGGCCCTGGCCCAGCAGAGCGCCGGCCAGTCCGTTCTGATCGGGGCCCTGGCGGTGGCGGCCGCGGTGCTGGCGGTGAGCAGCCGCCCTGCCCTCACGGCCGTGCCGGTGGTGCTGGCCCTGCCCCTCACCTTTGGCTGGCTGAAGATGCAGGCGCGCCTCAAGCGGGATGGCCGCCTGGATCAGCTGCCCGGCGTGGCGACGCCGCCCGGCGGCGGTTCCTGAGGCCAAGGCACACCCAGGGCAGGGATCTCCAGCGGACGGGCACCCAGCAACCCTTGCAGCGATCGCTGCTTCAGGGCATCGACCACCTCGTCCGCATTCGTCACCTTGTGGGACCAGTCGCTGGCCTGGTCCTGCCGGTTCAGCGCACCGGATGCGGTCGCGGCCGATCTGTCCGGCTCCAGGAAGGCCTCGGAGAAACCCTGCTGGGCAAGCAGTTGATGGACCCGGCCAGCCTGCTGGTGATTGGGATGGTCGCACCAGTCTTCGTAGTTGATGACGCAACTCCTGGGCTGGCCATGGGTCGTTGCCGCGCAGGGTTTCCCGGGATCGTGCGCAGCCTTCAGGCTGCGCAGGTAGTAGCCGGAGATGGATCGGCAGTAGGTCACGAAGGATTCGGGACAGACCGTCACTCTGTAACCCGTCGTATCGACACGGTACCAGCGTCGCGAGTCGGTCTTGATCAACGAAACATAGCTGTCAATCAGGGACCTTTGATGAAGAATTAAGGGGTAAGTTCTGCACAGAAAATCATGGCATTCCGGTGCAAGATGGTTCGGGAAGAGTTCAAGCGTGTAGGTCTCCTCCCTGGCGTCAAGCAGCTCACAGACGCGCCTGGCGATCCTGGGTTCGCGGAAGATGTTGTAGGCCGGTCCGATCGCTGCGCCGGCTGTCTCCAGAAGGACGGAGAGAAGTCGCGCAGGCCTCAGGCGCTCCCTTTTCCTGAGTCGTTGACTGATCTGATGCAGATGGCTTGCCGTGCGGCGGGGTACGGACTGCATGCGAAGTGCCCGGCTCGGCAGGATCCCCTTGATCAGGGAATCCGCCACCATGTCCCTGCCGAACTCACTCAGGTCGTAAGGCGCCTTGTCGTAGAAACGCAGGCCGCTCGGGCCCTTGGCACAGTGGATGTAGGCCGTCGGGTGGAAGGGCTCGCAGACAAAGGCGGACTTCATGGACTGCAGCAGCTGGCCGAACCGGGAGGATCCGGTGCGAGGTGCTGCAACGCTGAGGATCAGCACGGTGGCTGCGGCCCCGGGCTCAGGCCTTGCCCCGCGGCCCCCGGTCCTCCACGCCGGCATACACCGCCTGGCTGCCCAGTTCGTCCTCGATGCGCAGCAGCTGGTTGTACTTGGCGACCCGGTCGCTGCGGCTGAGGGAGCCGGTCTTGATCTGGCCGGCCCGGGTGGCCACCGCCAGGTCGGCGATGGTCACATCCTCCGTCTCGCCGCTGCGGTGGCTGATCACGCTGGTGTAACCGGCCCGGGTGGCCATGTCGATGGCCTGCAGGGTTTCGGTGAGCGAGCCGATCTGGTTCACCTTGATCAGGATCGAGTTGGCGATGCCCTGCTCGATCCCCTGCTGCAGCCGGGTGGTGTTGGTGACGAACAGGTCGTCGCCCACCAGCTGCACCGTGCCCCCCAGGCGCTCGGTCAGCAGGCGCCAGCCCTCCCAGTCGTCCTCGGCCAGGCCGTCCTCGATCGAGACGATCGGGAAGCGGGCCGCCAGGGCCGCCAGCTGGTCGACCATCTCGGCGCTGCTGTAGCTGCCGCCGCCGAAGGCGTAACGGCCATCGGCGTAGAACTCGGTGCTGGCCACATCAAGGGCCAGGGAGATCTGGTCGCCGGGCCGGTAGCCGGCCTTCTCGATCGCCTGCATCAGCAGTTCACCGGCGGCGTCGTTGCCGGCCAGGTCGGGGGCGAAGCCACCCTCATCGCCGACCGCCGTGGAGAGGCCCTGGTCCTTGAGCAGCCCCTTGAGGGTGTGGAACACCTCGGCGCCCATGCGCAGGGCCTCGCGGAAGCTGCCCGCCCCGTGGGGCACCAGCATGAACTCCTGGAAGTCCAGGTTGTTGGAGGCGTGGGCGCCGCCGTTGATGACGTTCATCAGCGGCACCGGCAGCAGGGTGGCCATCGGGCCGCCCAGGTAGCGGTAGAGGGGCAGGCCCAGGGCCTTGGCGGCGGCGTGGGCGGTGGCCAGGCTCACGGCCAGGATCGCGTTGGCGCCGAGGGCGGATTTGTTGTCGCTGCCGTCGAGCTCGTTCATGGCCTCGTCCACGGCCCCCTGGTCGAGGGCGCTCAGGCCGCAGAGGGCCGGGGCGATGCGTTCCTCGATGTTCTCCACCGCCTTGCTGACGCCCTTGCCGAAGTAGGCCTTCTCGCCGTCGCGCAGTTCGTGGGCCTCATGGGCGCCGGTGCTGGCGCCGCTGGGCACGATGGCGCGGCCGCTGGCGCCCCCCTCCAGATACACCTCCGCCTCCACCGTGGGGGTGCCGCGGGAGTCGAGCACTTCGCGGGCAACGATGGAATCGATGACGAGGTCGAGGGAGTCGTACACAGGGGGTGTGCTGGTGGGCGAATCCTATGGGTCGTCCTCCGCCCTCGCCTGTGTTCCCTGCGCCACCCTGGTCAGAATGGCCCGAGCTGGTGCACTGCCGATGCGACTCCTCCACACCATGCTCCGGGTGGGCGATCTGGAGCGCTCCCTGCGCTTCTACACCGAGGTGCTGGGCATGAAGCTGCTGCGCCGCAAGGACTATCCCGGCGGCTCCTACACCCTGGCCTTCGTCGGCTATGGCGACGAGACGGACACCACCGTGCTGGAGCTCACCCACAACTGGGACACCAGCGCCTACGAGATCGGCACGGGGTTCGGCCATCTGGCCATCGGCGTGGATGACATCTACGCCACCTGCGCGGCGATCGCCTCCAAGGGCGGGCGGGTGGTGCGCGAGCCCGGCCCGAAGCAGCACGGCACCACCGTGCTGGCCTTCGTGGAGGATCCGGATGGCTACAAGGTGGAACTGATCCAGACGTCGTCCCGGACCGATGCGCACTGACCCCCGCCTGCGCGACGACCGGGGGCCGGCGGCCGCACCGGCCAGCCTCACCGGCGACCCCGACCGTTTCAGCGACGCCGCCTGGGACCTGCTGATCGCCTCCCAGGAGCAGGCCCGGCGCTGGCGCCACGGCGCCATGGACGTGGAGCACCTGCTGCTCACCCTGCTGCTGAACCGGCGCTTCGCCACCTGGGTGGACCCCCTGCCCCTCGATGAGGACCGGCTGCTGGACCGGCTCGAGGCCTTCTGCGCCGAGCAGCCGGACGGCGGCGGCGGCACCCTTTACATCGGCGATGCCCTCGAGGACCTGCTGGAGGAGGCCGACCGCCGCCGAGCCGCCTGGGGATCGCGCCTGCTGGATGTGCCCCACCTGCTGCTGGCCCTGCTGGCGGAGCCCCGGATCGGGGCGTCCCTGCTGGCGGAGGAGGGGCTGAGCGAGGACCTGCTGCTGCGCCAGTGGCGGCCCCTGCCGGGAGCGGCCGAGACCGCTTCTGCCGGGTCCGCCGCGGCCCCGTTCGCTCCCACCCCGCCGGTGGCCCCCGCCGCGGCCCCGCCGGCCCCGGCGCCACCACCGACGCCTCCGCGGGCGGCTCCGGCCCCTGCCCCCCTGCGGCCCCCGCCGGCGCCGGAGCCCGCCATGACCATGCAGCGGGAGGGGGAGCCCGAACCCGGGGCGCTGGACCGCTACGGCCGCGACCTCACCGCCGCCGCCCGGGCCGCCGAACTCGACCCGGTGGTGGGCCGCGACACCGAGATCCGCCGGCTGATCCAGGTGCTCTCCCGGCGCAGCAAGAACAACCCGGTGCTGATCGGTGAGCCCGGCGTCGGCAAGACGGCCGTGGCCGAATCCCTGGCCCAGCGGATCGTGGCCGGCGAGGTGCCCGATGCCCTGCGGGGCCTGCGGCTGGTGGCCCTCGACCTGGGGGCCCTGATCGCCGGGGCCAAGTTCCGCGGCCAGTTCGAGGAGCGCCTGCGCAGCGTGCTGGCCGAGGTCCGCGACAACGACGGGGTGCGCGACGACGACGGGGAAGGCGGCCGGGCCGGCGGGGTGGTGCTGTTCATCGACGAACTGCACACCGTGGTGGGCAGCGACCGCTCCGGCGCCGATGCGGCCAGCATCCTCAAGCCGGTGCTGGCCCGCGGCGACCTGCGCTGCATCGGCGCCACCACCCCCGAGGACTACCGGCGCAGCATCGAGAAGGATCCGGCCCTGGAGCGCCGCTTCCAGCAGGTGGTGATCCGCGAGCCCGATGGCCCCACCTGCCTCGAGATCCTGCGGGGCCTGAAGGAGCGCTACGAGCTCCACCACGGCGTCACCATCACCGATGGCGCCCTGGTGGCCGCCTCCCGGCTGGCCTCCCGCTACATCAGCGACCGCTGTCTGCCGGATTCGGCTATCGACCTGATCGATGAGGCCGCCGCCAACCTGCGCATGGAGGCCACCTCCAAGCCCCAGGTGGTGGAGGCCGCCGAGGCGGAGCTGCGGCGGGTGGAGCTGGCGCTGCTGGCCGCCGAGGCGGCGCCCCTGGAGGAGCGCGTTCAGCTGCAGGAGCAGCGGCGCCTCGCCCACGAGCAGCTCGACCGCCTGCAGCGGCGCTGGGCGGGGGAACGGGAGCGCCTGGCCGAGCTGTGCGAGCTGCTGCAGCAGGACGAGGACCTGCGCCATGCCATTGCCGAGGCCGAACGGGACGGGGACCTGGAGGAGGCGGCCCGGCTCCAGTACGACCAGCTGCACGGGGTGCAGCAGCGCCGGGCGGCCCTGGAGGCGGAACTGCAGAGCGATCCGATGCTGCGGGAGCAGGTGGAGGAGGGGGACATCGCCGACGTGGTGGCCCGCTCGACCGGCATCCCCATCCAGCGGCTGCTGGCCGGTGAACGCCAGAAACTGCTGGAGCTGGAGCAGCGGCTGGGCGAGCGGGTGATCGGCCAGCCCGAGGCGGTGGCGGCGGTGGCGGCCTCGATCCGCCGCTCCCGCGCCGGCATGCAGGCCCCCACCCGGCCGGTGGGCTCGTTCCTGTTCCTGGGGCCCACGGGGGTGGGCAAGACGGAGCTGGCCAAGGCCCTGGCGGCGGCCCTCTTCGATGAGGAGGAGGCCCTGGTGCGGCTCGACATGAGCGAATTCATGGAGCGCAACGCCGTCGCCCGCCTGGTGGGGGCACCCCCCGGCTACGTGGGCTACGAGGAGGGCGGCCAGCTCACCGAGGCGGTGCGCCGCCGCCCCTACGCGGTGCTGCTGCTCGATGAGGTGGAGAAGGCCCACCCCGATGTCTTCAACCTGCTGCTGCAGGTGCTCGACGACGGCCGCCTCACCGATTCCCAGGGCCGCACGGTCGACTTCCGCCACACCGTGGTGATCATGACCAGCAACCTGGCCAGCCGTGCCATCCTCGAGCGCGCCCGCTCCGCCCCTGCTGCGGGCGAGCCGGGGGATCCCCGCCCCGAGGAGGGGGAGCAGGCCCGGGACCGGAGCCTCGATCTGGCGGTGGAGGAGGCCCTTTCGCGCCAGTTCCGGCCGGAGTTCCTCAACCGCATCGATGAGGTGATCCGTTTCCGTCCCCTCGCCCGGGCCGATCTCGAGCGGATCGTGCGGCTGCAGCTGGCGGAGCTGGCCCTGCTGCTGCGGGAGCAGCATCTGGAGCTGGAGGTCGACGAGGCCGTCGTGGTGGCACTGGCGGCCCAGGGCTACGAGCCGGAGTACGGGGCCCGGCCCCTGCGCCGGGTGCTGCGGCGTCGCATCGAGAACCCCCTGGCCACCGAGCTGCTCGAGGATCACTTCACCGCGGCCAGGGGGGTGCGGCTGGAGCCCGCCGGCCCCGGCGAGGCGGGCTTCCGCTTCGTCCCGCTCGGGGACACCGGGGAAGGACGTCCGGTAGGGTGATCGTTTGTCGATGTCTGCCGACACCAGGGCAGCCATCGGAATCCACACCGTGGAACCCATTCCCCCCGTCACCACCACCATGAGCAGTCCCGACGGGCCCCTGGCCCGGGGGAACGGAGCGTCCGAACCCGACGACGGTCCGGACGGCTCCCCCTCCGAGGAGAGGGAGCCCACCGGGTTCGTGGCGGTCACCCTCGCCGAGCTGCACAAGGTCGTCTGGCCGAGCCGTCAGCAGCTGTTCAGCGAGTCGGTGGCGGTGATCCTGATGGTGAGCCTTTCGGCCGCGGCGATCGCCGCGATCGACCGCTTCTATCACTGGGGATCGACCCAGATCTTCCGTTGATGACCCTTCCCCTGTCTGCCGTGCCTGAGATCGAACCCGACGCCCCCGAGGTGCTGGAGCTCCCCGCCGAGGGCATCGACCCCGCTGTGGAGGGCAGCGACACCGCCGCCGAGGGCGGTGCCGAGGCGGCCGAAGCCGCCAAGCCCCAGGTGGCCCGCTGGTTCGCCGTCCAGGTGGCCTCCAGCTGCGAGAAGAAGGTCAAGGCCACCCTGGAGCAGCGGGCCGTCACCCTCGGGGTGAGCAACCGGATCCTCGAGATCGAGATCCCCCAGACCCCCGGTGTGAAGCTCAAGAAGGACGGCAGCCGCCAGTCGATCGAGGAGAAGGTGTTCCCCGGCTACGTGCTGGTGCGGATGGTTCTCGATGAGGACACGATGATGGCGGTGCGCAGCACCCCCAACGTCATCAACTTCGTGGGGCAGGAGGAGCGCCGGGCCACCGGCAAGGCCCGCGGCCACATCCGGCCCCGGCCCCTCAGCCGCCAGGAGGTCGACCGCATCTTCAAGCGTGCCGCCGAGAAGAAGCCCGTCCTCAAGGTCGACCTCACCGAGGGCGATCAGATCCTCGTCACGGCTGGTCCCTTCAAGGACTTCCAGGGCGAGGTGATCGAGGTCTCCGGTGAACGCAGCAAGCTGAAGGCCCTCCTGTCGATCTTCGGCAGGGAGACCCCGGTGGAGCTCGAGTTCTCCCAGATCAGCAAACAGAGCTGATCGAGCGGCGGCCGCCTCCCTGCGGAGGGCGGCCCTGGGCGGTCCCTTGAGGGCCGCCATCCCGCCGGGCCGGCCACCGCCCCGGCGATCCGCAACGCTCCCGCCAGGGAGTTCCGTCCCACGCTCCCGCAAGGGAGTTTCGTCCCGCACTCCCGTAAGGGAGTTTTGTCCCCCAGCCCAGCCGATGGCCAAGAAAGTCGTAGCTGTGATCAAGCTGGCCCTCCAGGCCGGCAAAGCGAACCCCGCACCACCGGTGGGCCCTGCCCTCGGTCAGCACGGGGTCAACATCATGGCGTTCTGCAAGGAGTACAACGCCCGCACCCAGGAGAAGGCCGGGTACGTGATCCCGGTGGAGATCTCGGTCTTCGAAGACCGCAGCTTCACCTTCATCACCAAGACCCCGCCCGCCTCGGTGCTGATCTCCAAGGCGGCCGGCATCGACAAGGGTGCCGCCACGTCCGCCAAGGGAGCCGTGGGTGCCATCAGCCGCGCCCAGCTCGAGGAGATCGCCAAGACCAAGCTGCCCGACCTCAACTGCGCCAGCGTTGAATCGGCCATGCGCATCATCGAAGGCACCGCCCGCAACATGGGCGTCGCCGTCAAGGACTGACCGCCAGCGGTCATCGTTCCACCCCGTCCACCTCTCCGCTTCACCTCTCTGGGGGAGACCGATCACGGTCGTCCGCACCCCTTACCGCCATGACAAAAGTCTCCAAACGCTTCACCGCCCTCGCCGCCAAGGTCGAGGACCGTTCCTACGAACCGCTCGAGGCCCTCGAGCTGGTCAAGGACATCGCCACCGCCAAGTTCGACGAGACGATCGAAGCCCACGTGCGCCTGGGCATCGATCCCAAGTACACCGACCAGCAGCTGCGCACCACCGTGGCGCTGCCCCACGGCACCGGCCAGACCATCCGCATCGCCGTGATCGCCCGGGGCGAGAAGGTGGCCGAGGCCAAGGCCGCCGGTGCCGACCTGGCCGGCGACGATGAGCTGGTCGACCAGATCGCCGGTGGCGCGATCGACTTCGATCTGCTGATCGCCACCCCCGACATGATGCCGAAGGTGGCCAAGCTCGGCCGGGTGCTCGGTCCCCGCGGCCTGATGCCGAACCCCAAGGCCGGCACCGTCACCACCGATCTGGGCGGCGCCATCAGCGAGTTCAAGGCCGGCAAGCTGGAGTTCCGGGCCGACCGGGCCGGCATCGTCCACGTGCGTTTCGGCAAGGCCAGCTTCGACACCGCCAAGCTGCTGGAGAACCTCAAGGCCCTGCAGGAAACCATCGACCGCAACAAGCCCAGCGGTGCCAAGGGCCGCTACTGGAGGAGCCTGTACGTCACCTCCACCATGGGCCCCTCGGTGCAGGTCGACTTCGCCGCTCTCCAGGACATCAAGCAGGAGAGCTGAGCGCCCGCCGTGCCTGCCTCGTCCTGGGTGCGGATCGGCCGCTGGGTGGCGGTGCCCCTCACCCTGCTGGGGCTGGGGTGGGGCCTGGTCTCCAGGCCCCCGCCCAACTCCAAGGCATCCCCGGCGCCGGCTCCCCGCCGCGACGCTCCGGTCACCTTCGTCGGTGATTCGCTCACGGCCCAGGGCGACTGGCAGGCGGCCTTCCCCGATCGTGTGGTGTTCAACCAGGGCATCAGCGGTGACACCAGCTTCCAGCTGATGGCCCGCCTGCCGCAGATCCGCCGGACCGACGCCGGCACCTACCTGGTGATGGTGGGGATCAACGACATCGTCTGGGGCTACGACCCCGGCCGGATCGCCGCCAGGATCCAATGGCTGCGGACCGGGCTCCAGATCGGCACCGGGGCCCGGGTGATCATCCAGTCCACGATTCCCTGCGCCAGCTTCCGCTGCGGTGCCGACGGGGTCCGCCGGGTGGCCGAGCTCAATGAGCTGCTCGCCCGCCAGACGCCCCCGCGCGACTTCGTCGATCTGACCCCGGTGATGGCGGATGGCGATGGACTCAGGCGTGCCTACACGGTGGATGGCGTGCATCTCAATGCCGCCGGTTATGCCCGCTGGGTGGCACGGCTGCGGGAGCTGGGCCTGCCGTGATGTAAGTTCAAGAGCTGGATTCGTCCAGAAGGGCACGCGCCCCACCCAAGACAGCAGGTTGTCAGGGTCACCGATTCCGGTCGGTCGTCCACTGCCGTAAGTCCTGCCGAGGTCCACGCGATTGGTTTTTGCCTGTGAGGGGGTCTCCAACGGAGTCCTTCAGATCGGAGCGGAGCGATGAGCGGCCTCGAAGCCCACCCGCAAGGGGAGGCCGTCCGGACCGCGTTCCCTGCTTGTTCCCCCGATCCGATCCACCTCCTATGGGCCGCACGCTGGAGAACAAGCAACAGATCGTCGAAGAGCTCAAGGGGCTCCTCGGTGAAGCCGAAATGGCGCTGGTCCTTGATTACAAGGGCCTGACCATCAAGGAGATGACTGATCTGCGGACCCGTCTGCAGGCCAGCAACGGTGTGTGCAAGGTGACCAAAAACACCTTGATGCGCCGTGCCATCGATGGTGACAGCGCCTGGTCGGATCTCGATTCCCTGCTCACCGGCACCAACGCCTTCGTCCTGGTCAAGGGCGATGTCGGCGGTGCGGTAAAGGCCCTGCAGTCCTTCCAGAAGGACAGCAAGAAGTCGGAAGTGAAGGGAGGCCTTTTCGAAGGCAAGCTCCTTTCCGCAGACGACATCAAGGCCATCGGGGATCTGCCCTCCAAGGAGGTGCTCATGGCCCAGATCGCCGGTGCGATCAATGGCCTGGCCACCAAGCTGGCTGTGGGCATCAACGAGGTTCCGTCCGGTCTCGCCAGGGCGCTCAAGCAGCACGCCGAATCCGGCGAAGGCTGAGTTCGCTGACTGCGAACCCCTGGGTTCCACCGATCCTCCCGTTCTGTTGCTGATTCCCCCCCATGTCCGCTACCACCGACCAGATTCTCGAACAACTGAAAACCCTCTCCCTGCTTGAGGCTTCCGAGCTCGTCAAGCAGATCGAAGAGGCCTTTGGCGTGTCCGCCGCCGCTTCCGCCGGCGTCGTCATGGCCGCCGCCGCCCCCGGCGCTGCCGCTGAGGCCGTTGAGGAGCAGACCGAATTCGACGTCATCCTCGATGGCTTCGATGCGGCCGCCAAGATCAAGGTGCTCAAGGCCGTCCGCGAGGCCACCGGCCTCGGTCTGGGCGAAGCCAAGGCCCTGGTCGAAGCCGCTCCCAAGGCCGTCAAGGAAGGCATCTCCAAGGCCGATGCCGAAGCTCTCAAGAAGAGCATCGAAGAAGTGGGTGGCAAGGTCTCCATCAAGTGACCCGCCGATGCCGGACCCTCGGGCCCGGCAACCCTCCTTTGTTCCCAGCCGGTCCTTCGGGGCCGGCTTCTTTCATGGTCCTGTTCCGTGGCCGGCGCCGTGACGGAACAGCCCCGTCCATCGGGACCCATTCATAAAAAAGAGCCCCGCCGAAGGCAGGACTCTGGAGATGGAACGATTCCGGGAGTCTGTCCTCGTTTCGACCCTGGAAGAGCGTCCCTCACTCCTCACCAGATCAGATTAAGCGGCTGGGATGGGGGGTGGCGGCTGGGAGGTCCGGAGATTCAACTGGCCCCAGCCCGGACCGGGTGGCCCCAGCCAAGACCGGGCCAGGGACTCAGAGCCCTTCGCCGCCGCTGCTGTTGCCGCCGCTGTAGGGGATCACCTGGAGGGCGACGGCCCGGCCGGAGCTCCCCATCGTCATGGTGTCCTCACCCTGGCCTGCGGCCGGATCAGTGGACAGCGCCGGAGGCTGGGCCCGGCCGGGGCCGAGGGGCCGGCGCCAGGTGGGGGCGCCGCCGGCGTTGGCGATCAGCTGGTCGATGGGGGTGGGGCTGGCGAAGTAGAGGTGGCTCAGGGCCCGCTCCCCGTAGGTGCGCCGCTTCAGATCCCAGCCCGACTCAAGTTTGAGGGCCACGAAGCCGTCGCGATCCCGCAGGGGGATGTCGGCCCTGCCCACCACCAAGACGGCCGAGGTGCCCGGGGAGATGGCCTGGAGCTCCAGACGGGATCCCACCTGCTGCACCCGCAGCCGGTAGGTGGTGCCCATGTCCTGCTCGGCGACCCGCAGCGAATAGCCGTTGCTGTCGAGGTAGCGGTTGCAGATGCCGGTGTAGTCGAACCGGTTCAGGGTGGGATCCACCAGGCCGTCCGGGCGGGCCTGCCAGCAGGCGGGCTGGGGGGTCAGCTGCTCCAGCACCAGCAGGGTCCAGTCGTTGTCGCCCACCGGGCGGGCCAGCACCGCGAAGCGCTCGGCGTCGACGTCGGTGCTTTGGAAGAGACCGGCGGCCATGGCCAGCCGGGGCTGGACCATCGGCAGGCCGGCTCCGGCCAGGGCCAGGCCCGCCAGGGCCAGGTAGGTTCGCTGCATGGGAACACCTCCAGGGCCCGGGCGTTCTCCGGGAGAGAGGGTCCCATTCAAGCGATCCTTTCAAGAGGTCTCCATGGGTGATCGACCGGTGCGGGTAGTGGCTGCCGCCTGTGACGGGGCCTGCAGCGGCAACCCGGGTCCGGGGGGCTGGGGCGCCCTGCTGCGCTTCGAGGACGGCTCCCGTCGGGAGCTTGGGGGGGCGGACGCGGCCACCACCAACAACCGGATGGAGCTCACCGCCGCCCTGGCAGTGCTGCAGACCCTGCGGGAGCTGCCGCGCCACCCCGATCTGGTGCTGCGCACCGACAGCCGCTATCTGATCGACGGCTTCGAGAAGTGGATGGCCGGCTGGAAGCGCAAGGGATGGCGCACCACCTCCGGCGGGGCGGTGCTCAACCGTGATCTCTGGGAGCAGCTCGATGCCGCCAGGCTGCCGGGGCTGGCCCTGCGCCACGTGCGCGGCCACAGCGGCGACCCGGACAACGACCGCTGCGATGCGATCGCGGTGGCCTTCTCCCGGGGCCAGTCCCCGGCCCTGGCGAGCGAAACCCGGCCCGGCCGATCCCCGGCGCCGGGCGCCCCTGCCGCCACAGATTCCGCCGCCGAAGGTCCTGCGGGACAATCCCCCGCGGCCGCAGCCCCCGCGCTGGCCGACCCCCTCGATCCGGCTCCGCCGTCCCTCCAGCAGCTGCTCACGTGCCTGGAGCTGGCCGACCGGCTGGCGGCGGGCGGCTACAGCCTGAGGGCCGTGGAGCTCGCCAGGCTGCTTGAGGTGCCCACGGCCCGTCTCGAGGGAAAAGGGGAGCCCTGGCTCTGGCGCGACTGGCTCGTCAGACCCCTGGGCAACGGGTGCTGGCGTCTGGAGCGCGGCGCGGGAGGATTGGACACGCCGGAGTGAGAGGAGACAGGCATGCCGCAGGAGCCATCGACCAGCGGCGGCCAGGTGGGGACCGGCGCCCTCTATGCCCGGTTCGTCGAGCCCTTGCTGCGTCGTGATGACGGTGCCGATGCCGAGCAGCTGAGTCGCCTCACCCTCCTGGCCCTGGGCCAGGCGGCCCTGCGCCGCCGCTGGCCCCTGGTGAGCGGCAGCCTGGAGGGCCTCGGGGCCGAGCTGCAGCGGCGGGACCCCCGGCTGGAGCAGACCCTGTTCGGCTGTCGCTTCGCCAACCCGGTGGGGCTGGCGGCGGGTTTCGACAAGAACGGGGTGGCGGCCGCCATCTGGCACCGGTTCGGCTTCGGCTTCGCCGAACTGGGCACCATCACCTGGCAGCCCCAGCAGGGCAATCCCCGGCCGCGGCTGTTCCGGCTGGCCGAGGAACGGGCGGCGCTCAATCGCATGGGCTTCAACAACGACGGCGCCAGGGGCGTGCGCCGGACCCTGGAGCGCCAGGTGCTGCCACCCCCCGGGCAGCGGCCCGCGGTGCTCGGCATCAACCTGGGCAAATCGAAGGCGGTGTCGCTGGAGATGGCCCCGGATGATTACGCGGCCTCCCTGGAGCTCCTGGCGCCCCTGGCCGACTACGCCGTCGTCAACGTCAGCTCCCCCAACACCCCGGGGCTGCGGGACCTGCAGGAGGAGGCCCAGCTGCGGCGGCTGGTGGAGCGGCTGCGGCGCCTGCCGGCCTGCCCGCCCCTGCTGGTCAAGATCGCCCCCGACCTGGAGGACGACGCCATCGACACCATCGCCCGGCTGGCCTACGAGGAGGGGCTCGCCGGTGTGATCGCCGTGAACACTTCGGTCCACCGCCTCGGACTGGATGGGCGCCGGCTGGTGGCCACGGGCCGCACCCTGGCCGAGGAAACCGGAGGACTGAGCGGCCGGCCCCTGCGGCGGCGGGCCGTTGAGGTGCTGCGGCGGCTGCGGGCGACCGCCGGTCCGGCCCTGCCGTTGATCGGTGTGGGGGGCATCGATTCGGCGGAGGCCGCCTGGGAGCGGATCAGCGCCGGAGCCTCCCTGATCCAGATCTATACGGGTTGGATCTACGAAGGCCCCGCACTTGTGCCCGCGATTCTGGAGGGATTGTCCCGCCAGCTCGACGGCCATGGATGCCGGACGCTTTCGGAAGTTGTAGGTTCGGGGATGCCTTGGCGCCCATGATTCGGTAACTTTCGCAAGCACCGGATCGGAGCCTTGGTTTTTTCTGGCCTGATCGGCTTGAAGGATGATCTGGAGGATCGTCTGAGGCCCGTCCGTGCTCAGCTCTTCCCACGCCAGTTGCTGCTGGAGCTTCAGGACGATTCCCTGAAGGGCCAGGTGCTCAGGGGATCGGGTCCGGAGGCCGTGAGCATCGATCTGCCCCTGCCGCCCCTCACCTGCCTGGATGGCCAGCCCCTGGAGAAGGAGCCCCTGGGTGACCTGATCGGCGATCTCCTGGTGCGCGACGGCCTGCTCGATGCCGTCGTCCTGGCGTCCCTGCCCGAGAGGGCGGCGCAATGGCGGGTTATCGACTGGCCCTTCGAAGCCATCCCCGACGACCCGATCGCGGCCTTGCGGACCATTGACCCGCCCTTGAACCTCGCGGTTCCCCTGTCGGAAGCCATGATCGATCTGCGGCCCCTGGCGGGATCCACCCCCCGGCTGCTGATGGCGGTGGCCTCCCGAAAGCTGGTGGACGACTGGATCGATGTCTTCAATCTGGCCGGCGTCCAGCTCGAGCGGCTGGCCCCGGCCCAGTCCTGCCGTCTGGCGGCGGTCACCTCGCTGCTGGAAGCGGCTCCGGTGGATGAACTCACCGTCCTGATCCATCCGCACCCGGCCGGCGCCCAGCTGCTGCTGATGCATCGGACCGAGCCGGTCTTCGACTGGCCGCTCCCCCAGGACGACGAGGCCCTGGTCAGGGAGGTGAACCGCTGCGTGACCTTCTACCGACGGCGGGATCCCTCCATCCGTCGGCTCCGGCTGTTGCTCAGCGCGCCCCTCCCCAGCCAGGACAGCCTGCAGGACGCCCTGGGCGTGCGGGCCGAGATCCTGACCCCTGAGCCCTTCGGGTCCCTGGTGCTCCAGGGGCTGGCGATGGCGGAGTCGGTCCGATGAGCCCACCGATCCTCGATCTGCTTCGGGAGAGGCGCAAGGAGCTTGGCCAGGAGAGCATGGTCTCGGCCCTGCAGGATCTACGCCCCCTGCTGCTGCGCGGTGCCCTGATCGGGGCGATCGTCCTGGGCGGGTCCGTCCTGGCCAGTGCCTTGGTGTTTCTCCGCTTCCAGTACGTCCGGATGCAGACCGCCCAGCTCACCCGGTTCGAAGCCGAGTCCACCAAGCTGCAGGCGGAGTTGGCGGCCAGCCGGGCCAAGCTTGAGCAGCTGGCGGCCACCAACCGCAACCTGACCGAGGGGCTCACCACCCTGCGCACCTCGTCGGCCCTCCTGGCCGACCTGCAGCTGCGCACCCCCGAGGGCATCCAGATCCAGAGCGCCGAGGCCGAAGGCACCAATCTGGTGCTCAAGGGACAGGCCCTCGATCCCCTCGCCTTCGCCCGCATCAATGCCCTGCAGCTGGAACTGTCCCGCTCCCCGCTGCTGAACCCCAAGGGTGTCGCCCTCGTCAAGCTGGAGCGGGTTCCGCCCAGCGAAGCGCCGACCGGCCAGGCCGGGACCGCGGCCCTCCCTCCCACCCCCGCGACGGTCCGCTTCGAACTGTCGGGGCCGTTCGCGACCCTGCCCCCCGCCCGCCAGCTGAGCGTCATGCGCCAGCTGGGTTCGGAGGGCATGGTGCGCCGGCTGCAACTTCTCCAGGCGGAGGGCCTCATCCCATGACCAACCTTCAGCAGGGTTCCAAGCGCCTCCCGGTCGCCAGCCTGCGCCTGATCTGGCTGCTGCTGCCTGCGGGCGTGTTGGGCGGGCTCGGGCTGCTGGTGATCCTGGCGGGCCTGGTGCCCCTCTGGGCCGGCCTGCAGCGCGACAGCCAGCGGCTCCAGGAGCTCGAGCAGCTGCGGGATCAGGTGACGCTGATGCGGGGCCAGCTGGTGGCCACCCAGGAGAGCACCGAGGCCGCCATGGCCAGCAAGGCCAAGATCGAGCGGCTGATCACGGGCAACGGCGACCTGTCCACCTTCCTGGCCATGCTTGACCGCGAGGCCGCCGCCTCGGGTGTGGAGCTGACCCTGTTCGAACCCACCCAGGCCGCAGCCACTGCCGCCGGCACCCCGCCCGGGGCGGCCCCCGCGGCCCCCGCCGCTCCACCTCCCGGGGCAGCACCGCCAGCGACTGGGGCTCCGGCTCCGGGAGCCGCCCCTGCCGACCCGCTCGCGTTGCAGGGGCTCACCCTGCGCACCCTGCTGGTGTCGGCGAAGGGGACCTTCCCCTCCCTGCTCTCCTTCCTGCGCCGGCTGGAGGCCCTCAACGTCCTAGTGGTCCAGAGCGACCTCAGCCTCACGATCCCCGAAACGGAACCCTCCGAGCGCAACCAGCCCAGCGCCATCTCCAGCCCGCCGGTGCTGATGAAGCTCACCCTGGGTCTGTACAGCCGCACCCCGGCCCCGGCGGCGGCAGCCCCGGCCCCGGCGGCGGCGCCAGCTCCGGCGCCCGCACCGCCAGCAGCACCCGCCCCGCCGCCCGCTGCCGCTGCCGCTCCCGCGCCGCCCGCAGCACCGACCCCAGCTACCCCAGCCCCTTCCAACTGACCCATGCCGATGCAACGGGATACGGCAACTGGCCGTTTCGTCCGATCGCCGATACCATTCGTCGGATTCGGAGATCAGTGGAACGTGGCAAAACGTCAGTGGCGGCACGTTCTTTCTGCGTCTCTCGGCCTGGTGGCCCTCCAGGGATCGGGTGTGTCCGCCGCCTTCGCCACGGTCGCCCCAGCACCTGTAGCTGGTGCCTCCGGCGCACGGTTTTCGGAGATCGCCCAAGCCAGCGGCTCCCTCGACATCAAGCTCAGGCGGCTGCCTGATTCCGTCGAGGTGGTGATCGAGGGCACCGGCCCATCGCCGATGCTCCAGCAGACCACCCAGGGAGCTGTCTGGCTGGGTCGCCTGCAGACCGCCCAGCCCATGACCCTGCGCCGCGGTCCGGTGCAGCTCTCCCTTCCCGAGGCCGGGCTGCAGAGCATCAGCTTTGAGGGTTCGGGCAACGTGTTCGATCTCAAGGTTTCTCCCACCCCCGGATTCCCGGTGGGCCGGCCCGTGGTGAGCGGCGACGGCCGCAGCTTGATCCTCACCTTCAACGCTCCGGCGCAGACCACCCTCCAGACCCTCACCCCCAACGTCACCACCCCGGGACGGGTGCCCCAGCCCGGCTTCGTCCCGCCCCTGCAGCCGCGCGCGGTGGCCCCGCCGCTCGGGGACATGGCCGTGGGGACCATGACCATCAGCAATCCCAGCTACGTGAGTGTGAGTGGCCCGCCGGTCACCATGACGCTCCGCAACGCCCCCGCGAAAGATGTCCTGATGGCCCTCAGCCAGCTGGGCGGTTACGGCTTCGTCTATGTCGGCGACACCGCTTCGCAAAGCGCTGGTGGAACGCCAGCAACGGATGGTACGGCTCCTGACATGCGACCCATTTCCATCTCCTTCCGTCGGGAGAACTACGGCCGGGCGATCAACTCGGCGCTCCTGGCGGCGGGGCTGCAGGGCAAGCGCGACGGCAACACGATCTTCGCCGGCCCCAACGTGCTGGCCAAGAGCTTCGGCTCCCAGCTTTCGAAGGTGTATCGCCTGAACCAGGTGCCCGCCAACTCGGCCGCCGACTACCTGGCCAATCTCGGAGCCCAGGTCACCAAGACCAACACGATCACCACGGCGGTCTCCGAGGGCGTCGCCGCCACGGCCGCGCCTGCCGGCAGCCCCACGGCGTCCACCACAACGGCCAGCACCATCACCACGGTGGAATCCTTCGGGGCCACCAATGGTCCCCTGATCGGCCTGCGGGCCACCACCGACACCCGCCTCGGCACCATCACCCTGGTGGGCGCCCCGCGGCTGGTGGCCATCGCCGAGCAGTACCTCCGGCAACTCGATCTGCGCCAGCGGCAGGTGGCCCTGTCGGTGAAGATCCTGGATGTGAATCTTCTGAATGAAACTGATCTCAATAACAGCTTCGCCTTCCGCTGGGGCAACAACTTCATCGTCAACGACAACGGCACCTTGGCGGCCAACTTTGGTGGTGTTCTAGGGGGCTCTTCATTCCAAAGAACCCTCGACGCCCCCCTCCTCCCGGGACAGCCACTCGCCGGCTTCGTCGGGCAGACCAACCCCGGTGCCGCTGTCGGGGCGACAGGGCAACCTCTCTATCCCAATAACAACTTCTTTGATTTCTTCCAGGCCAGGATCCTGGCGGACAATTCCAAGGTTTTGGCCAACCCAACCCTGATCCTCCAGGAAGATCCTTCTGTTCTGCGTGACGATTCGTCAGGCGGCGCTGGTGGCGGCGGCGGCGCGTCAGGCGGCGCTGGTGGCGGCGGCGGCGATACCGCGGGCTCCAGTCTCTTCTCTTCGTCCTTCGACAACATCGATGCCCCCATCGGCCGCAAGCGCGGCAATGAGGGCGTCGTGCGGGTGGGGATCAATGTGCCCACCAACGTCACCTCGAATGTGACCGGCACGTCCGCCACGGTGAGCTGCACCATCAGTGAACTCTCCACGGCGGGTCTGGTTCTGGGGGCCCGCGTTCAAAAGATTGACGACAATGGTTTTGTTACCTTCTCACTCTCCCCCAGCATCTCCGCAGTGGAACGGGAGGTAAGCGCTGGTAACCAGTGTCCCCCGATCAGCATCCTGCGGATTCGGAGGCTGGATACCGGGGTAGTCCGGGTACGAGATGGTCAGACCCTGATCCTCACGGGTGTCATCTCCGATTTCGACCGGGCCCTGGTGTCGAAATGGCCGATTCTCGGAGACATTCCCATCATCGGCCAGTTCTTCCGCGCCTCGTCCAACAACCGCGATAAGCGGGAACTGGTGATCATGGTGACGCCGCGCATCATCAATGACACCGAGGGCGGCACCTATGGCTACGGCTATCAGCCCTCCACCCCGGCATCCCGCGCTTTCCTGGGTGGCTCGCCCCAGCCGTCCATGAGCCCCTGATCGGGGACAGGCCCCGATTCAGAAGGCCAGCGGCAGCAGGAACTTCATCGCCAACGGGGCGATGGACGAGGCGAAGGAGGCGGCCCCGGAGAGCATCTGGCCGCCCATGCCGCTGCCCTGGTTGGCTTTCTTGCCGGGTTTGAGCAGGGCGGTGGCGACCTCGGTGAGCTGCTTCGCCTGGGCCTCCTCGCCGGCCTGGCCGTAGAGGACGGCGGCGTAGTTCAGGTCGGCGGCGGCCAGTTCGGTCTTGCCCTGTTCGGTGCGGCTCAGGCCCCGGGCCACCCAGCTGATCGCCGCGTCCGGCTGCAGCCGGATCGCCTCGGAGAACAGCTGCTCCGCCTGGGGATGGCGCCCCTCCAGGGCGGCGGTGACCCCGGCGTTGTGCAGCTCGGGGTAGCTCAGCACCGTCGGGGCCACGCCCCGGGCGTCCTGCCAGTGGCTGCGGGCCAGTCCGCCGGGATCGATCTGGGCGCCGCTGAGGTCGCTCTGGCGCAGGTCGGTGCCCTCCAGGTTCGCCCCGCGCAGATCGGCACCCCGCAGGGACGCCCCCTGCAGGCTGGTGAAGCGCAGGTCCGCCCCCTGGAGGCTGGCCCCATCCAGCCGGGCCTGGCCCAGGTTGGCGCGCTGCAGCTTGGCGCCCCGCAGGTCGGCGTCGCGCAGGTCGGCGTGCACCAGATCGGCATCCTGCAGCTTGCAGCGGGGGCAGTTGCGCTGACCCAGCAGCCGCATCAGATCGGCGTCGCTTCCCGCCCGTACCGGGCCGTCCAGCAGCAGGGCCAGCAGCGCCGGGCCGGTGAACAGCAGCCCCGTCAAGGCGAGGCGGGCGAACCCTTGGGGCCGTGTCATGGTCGCCTGTTCAGGGGTGGTCCCGTTGTACCGCCTCCGCCGGCCGGTTGCCGGTCCGCAGGGAACGGCGCAGCACCCGTCCCAGACGATAGGCCGTGCGTCGTCCCGCCCGGCTGGGGGCGGCGGCGAAGCGCTGCTGCTGGTAGTTGGCCACAAAGGCCTCCAGGGGATCGGCCAGGGACGGCCAGCGCTGGGCCAGGCGCCGGGCGAAGCCACCCAGGGTTTCCCCCGCCGCCGGTGCCATGCCCTGCCGGGCGAAGGCCCGCAGGGTGCGCTCCAGCTCCAGGCGCAGGGGATCGCCGCGGTGGCGCCGGCCCAGCCAGCCCAGGCCCCCCAGGCCGGCGGCCAGGCTGACGGCCACCGCCAGCAGCACCACCACCCCAAGCAGGTGGCGCTGCTCGCCCAGCAGCCGGGCCACCAGGGCCTGCTGCTGTTCGCCGTCGTACCCGAGCCACCAACGGGCCCAGGCGATGTCGAGGCCCCACCACTGCTGCTGGATCCAGTCCAGCGGGCCGCCGCCGGCCCGGCTCCCGGCCGCCGCCCCTGAGCGCGCCAGGGGGTCCCCCGCCGCCCAGGCGGTGGGATCGACCCGACGCCAGCCCTCCCCGGCCAGCCACACCTCACTCCAGGCGTGGGCGTCGGCCTGGCGCAGGTCCACGTAGCCGGTGCCGCCCACCGGCTGCACCCACTGGCCGCCCCGGTAGCCGCTCACCACCCGCGCCGGCACCCCCGCCGCCCGCATCAGGCTGGTGAAGGCGCTGGCGTAGTGGCCGCAGAAGCCCAGCCGGCTCTCGAACAGGAAGTGGTCGAGGGGGGCCTCTCGCGGCAGGGCCCCAGGCTCGAGGGTGTAGCGGAAGGGCTGGCCGCGGAACCAGCCGGCGGCAGCGTCCAGCCGTTCCCGGTCACTGCCGAGGCGCCGCCAGCCGGCGGCCAGGGCCTCCAGCCGCGGGTTCTCGCCCAGCGGCAGCAGCAGGTCGACGGGGCCGGGGGGGGCGGTGCGCCAGCCGGGCTGATCCGCCGTCCGGGTCAGGGCGTAGACCCGCCGCTGGCTGCCCGGGGCCCGGTTCAGCAGTTCGCCGCTGCGCTGCAGGCGCAGGTCGGCGGACAGGGGCCGGCCGGATCCGCTCCAGGGCACCGCCGCCAGGCCGCTGGGTTCGATCAGCCAGAGCTGGATCCCCTCCCCCGGGGCGGCGGGGGGCGGCGGCGGCGGGGCGGGCTGGCCGACCACCGGCCGGGGGAAGGTGGGGGCGGCGCTGCGCCAGCTGCGGCCGTCGAAGCGTTCATGCACCAGCACCCGCCAGTAGCGCTGCTCCTGGGGCGGGGGCTCGCCGCCGAGGGGGAAGGCGACGCGGGCGGCGGCCTGGCGGCTGACGGCCAGCCGGGCGATGGAGCCCGGCTCCATGCTGTCGCTGAGGCCGGTCATCGCCCCCATGCCCTGGCCCGCACCGAAGGTGGTGAAGGGCATCAGGCGGGGCAGCAGCAGGAACAGCACCAGGGCGATGGGCAGGGCCGCCAGCAGCACCTGCAGGCTGCGGCGCAGCAGCGCCTTCCAGTCGGGACCGGCCCCCAGTTCCAGGGCCAGCAGCCCGGCCAGGGCCATCAGGATGGCCAGCCCCTGCAGCAGGCTCGGGGCCAGTTCGGGGCGCAGGGCCGCCAGCAGGCCGGCGCAGACCAGCTGCAGCAGGGCCACCACCCGCCGTTCCTCGAGGCTGCGGGCTTCGCGCAGCTTTAGGGCCGTCAGCACCGCCAGGCCGAAGGCCAGCAGGCTCAGAGACAGGGCCGGCGACAGGCCCAGCAGACCCAGGGCCAGCAACCCCATGCTGAGCCACTGGAGGGGGGCGGCGGCGCGGCTCATCGGCAGCAGGCCAGGGCCGTCAGGCACTGGTCCCGGTGGAGCACCCCACGGCCGGGCGCCACGCTCTGGCCGTTCAGCTCCAGGCCGTAGCTGAGGCCCCGGCCGTGCCAGCTCCAGATGCGCTCACTGAGGTGTTCGAGGGCCGTCTCCAGGGGCACGCCGGGTTCCGGGGACAGCAGGGGGGCCGCCTCGGGGCGATCCAGGAAGCGCTTGGCGTACTCGCCCCGCCCCTGGGCCAGCAGCTTCCAGGCCAGGCGGCTGGGGCTGTCCTGGGGGCGATGGGGGGCCAGGTCGCGCCAGTCGTCGCTGCCGTCCTGGCGGCTGGCCAGGGCCGGCTCACCGTCCACCGGTGCCGAGCCGGCGGCCAGCAGCCGCACCGGTCCGGCCCGGCGGGCCGGGAAGATCAGCTGGGCCGTCTGCGGCTGCCAGCGCGACCAGCAGCAGAACAGCCCCAGGGGCGCCGTCGTCTGGATCCGCAGCAGCCCGGGCCGTTGCCAGCCCCGGCCCGGCGGGGTCCAGGCCACGGCCAGCTCATGCTCCCCCGCCGCCAGCGACAGGGCCGGCCCCGGGGCCTCCCGCCCCAGCCGCAGCCGCACCCCCTCGCTGCGGCCCGGGCAGCGCAGCCAGACCGGATAGGGGACCGGCTCGCCGGCGAAGCCCGGCGCAGGCACGCCGCAGGCCAGCTCCACGCCCTGGAGGTTGAAGTGGGTGAGGTGCAGGGTGAGCAGGAACAGGCTCAGCATCAGGAAGCTGAGCAGCAGCGTGCCGTTGCTCTGCATCTGGACCCCCACCACCTGCAGCAGCACCGTGCCCGCCAGCCAGAGCCAGCCGAACCGCGTCGGCAGGATGTAAAGGTTGCGCATCCGCAGCCGCACCCGTTCGCCCTGCTGGGGCCTACCGAAGTCCATCGACGCCTTCCTGCAGCCGCTGGCTCAGCTCCCCGTCGCCGCCGCCCCGCTGGCCGCCGTCCATGCGGTGCTCGCAGACGGCCGCCAGCACCGCCTGGACGTCGTCCGGAATCACATGGTCGCGGCCCTCCAGCAGGGACCAGGCACGGGCGGCGGCCAGCAGCGCCAGGCCGGCCCGGGGCGAGAGGGGATGGGCCTGGGACGGCTGGCGGCGGCTGCGCTCCAGCAGGTCGAGCACGTAGTCGAGCAGGGCGGTGCTGCAGTGCTGCCGGTCAGAGCGGTCCTGCAGCGCCAGCAGGTCCTCCGGGCCGAAGGCGCCGCTGAGGCCGTCGGGCCCCAGTCCCTCACCCTGCAGCAGGGCCCGCTCCGCCTGGCGGGGGGGGTAGCCGAGGCTGAGGCGCATCAGGAACCGGTCGAGCTGGGATTCCGGCAGGGCCGAGGTGCCCCCCTGGTCGAGGCCGTTCTGGGTGGCGATCACCAGAAAGGGCCGCGGCAGGGGATGGCTGGTGCCGTCCACGCTCACCCGACCGGCGGCCATCGCCTCCAGCAGGGCGCTCTGGGTGCGGGGGCTGGCCCGGTTGATCTCATCGGCCAGCAGCACCTGGCTGAACAGGGGGCCGGGCTGGAAGCGGAAGCTGGCGGCGGCGGGGTCGAACACGTTCAGGCCCGTGAGATCCGCCGGAAGCAGGTCGCTGGTGAAGCTCACCCGCTTGAAGCCGAGCCCGAAGCTGCGGGCCAGGGCTTCGGCCAGGGTGGTCTTGCCCATGCCGGGCAGGTCCTCGATCAGCAGATGACCGCGGGCCAGCAGGCAGGCCAGGGCCAGCCGCACCTGATGCTCCTTGCCCAGCAGCACCTCGCCGATCGCGCTGATGACCGGCTGGAGGGGGGAAGTGGGCACGGGGGAGGGCGGCGCACCGATGGCCCACCCATTGCAGCAGCCCGACCAGGGTTCCGTGTTACAACCGCCTTAATGTTCGCTGGAGCCGGTGCCAGCCCTCCACCCGGCGATGGGGACGCCTGAACCGCCCGATCCCCATGGCGGCAACCTGCAGGCGGCCGCCCGGCGGCTCGGCTGCCGCCCGGACCAGCTGCTCGATGCCAGCGCCTCCCTGGTGCCCTTCGGGCCGCCGCCCCGGCTGCGGCGTCTTCTGATCCGGGCCCTCGGCAGCGAACTGCGGGACTATCCCGACCGGGACTACACGGCCCTGTGCGACGCCATCGCCGCCTGGCACGGCCTGGATCCGGCCCGGGTCCTGCCCGGCAACGGGGCCGCCGAGCTGTTCACCTGGGCGGCCCGGGATGGGGCGGCCGCCGGCCTGAACCTGCTGCCGGCGCCGGGGTTCGCCGACTACCGCCGCGCCCTGGACTGCTGGGGCGGCGCCTGGCGCCAGCTGCCGCTGCCGCTCGACTGGTCCGGGGCCGGACCGGGCCCCTGGCCCCTGGCCGAGGCTGCCACCAACGCCGCCGGGTCCGGTCCGGCCGTGCTCTGGCTCACCAATCCCCACAACCCCACCGGCCAGCTCTGGAGCCGGCGGTCGCTGGAGCCCCTGCTGGAGCGCTTCGCCCTGGTGGTCGTGGACGAGGCGTTCCTGCCGCTGGTGCCTGGTGGGGAGGAGCACTCGCTGGTGCCGCTGCTGGCGGCCCATCCCCAGCTGGTGGTGATCCGCAGCCTCACCAAGCTCTTTTCGATCGCCGGGCTGCGGCTCGGCTACGCCCTGGGCGACCCCGGGCGGCTGGCCCGCTGGGCCGGCTGGCGCGATCCCTGGCCCGTCAACGGGCTGGCGGCGGTGGCGGGCCGCTTCCTGCTGGCCGATCAGGCCGGCCTGCGGCGCTGGCAGGGGCGGGTGCAGCGCTGGGTGGCCGGGGAGGGGGCCTGGCTGGCGGGCCGGCTGGCGGCGCTGCCGGGCCTGGAGCCCCTGCCCTCGGCCGCCAACTACCTGCTGGTGCGCAGCCGCCCGCCGGCCGCCTCCCTCCAGCCGCTGCGGCTGGCGCTGGAGCGCCGCCACCGGATCCTGGTGCGCGACTGCCGCTCCTTCGAGGGTCTCGGCGAAGACTGGCTGCGGATCGCCGTCCAGGACAGGGCCGGCAACCGGCGCCTGCTGGCGGCCCTGGGAGAGATCAGCCGCGGCCCATGAGCTGCTCCAGCACCTGCACCAGCCGGCGGTCGGCGTCCCGCACCGCCAGGGCTCCCATGCCGTCGCCCATCGCCGCCAGGGGGTCGGCGGCGGCGGCGCTGCCCCGCAGGCGGGGCCCCAGCAGCCGCCAGACGGCCCGCTCCAGGGCGGGCTCCCCGGGCTCGTGCTGCCAGACGATCACCGCGGCACCCACGGCGGCGGCGGCGGCGGCGTTGGCGTCCTGATGGCGGTCGGCGGCCGCCGGGAAGGGCACCAGGATCGCCGGGGTGCCGCAGACCGCCAGTTCGCTGAGGCTGCCGGCGCCCGCGCGGCTGATGGCCAGGTCGCAGTGCTGCAGCAGGCCCGGCAGCTCATCGCTGAAGGCCCGCTCGACCACCCCGTTGAGGCGCAGCTGGCCGGCGTCCGGATCCTGGCTGCCGGTGAGGTGCACGACGCGGCAGCCGCTGGCCGCCAGCCGCGGCAGCAGGGGCCGCACCATGCGGTTGAGGCGCAGGGCCCCCTGGCTGCCGCCCATCACCAGCAGCAGGGGGCCGGCGCCCCGGGGCACCCACGCCGGCAGGTCCGCGGGGGTGAGGAACGACCGCCGCACCGGCGTGCCGCACACCAGGGGACGGCAGCGGGGCAACCGCTCGACCGCCTGGGGCAGGCCCACGGCCACGCGCGTGCACAGGGGCCCCAGCAGCCGGGTCACCCGGCCCGGGACGGCATTGCTCTCATGCAGCACCACCGGCACCCCGCACCAGCGGGCGGCGAGGATCGCTGGCGCGGCGATGTACCCGCCGCTGCTGAACACCGCGCTCACCCCCTCGCGCCGGATCAGGCGCCGCACCGGCACCACGGCCAGCAGCAGCTGGAGCAGGTTCCAGAGCCTGCGCAGTCCTTTCCCCTGCAGCCCGCCGGCCCGCACCGTGTGCAGGGGGTAGCGGCTGGGCACCAGCTCGGTCTCCAGCCGGTCCGGCACCCCCAGCCAGTGCACCTGCCAGTCGTCCGGCAGGGCCTCGGCCACCGCCAGGGCCGGGAACAGGTGGCCACCCGTGCCGCTGGCGGCGATCAGCAGGGTCGGCATGGGCGGGTGGGACGAGCGCGCCTAACTTAAAAGCCGACTCCGGTCCGCCCACCGCCGCCCCGGATCCCTCCCCCTCCATGGCTCCGTCCTGCCCGCTGAACGCCCCCAAGCCCCCGGTCCGGACGCCGCAGCTGCTCGGTGCCTGCCTGGCCGGCCTGGCGGTGGCGGCCGGCGCCGGCCCGGCCCCCGCCCTGGCGGCGCCGCCCTCGGCGGCCCAGCTGCAGGCCCTGGAGAGCGCCCTCAACAGCAGCTCCGACACAGCCCTGGCCGGCCTGCTGCAGGCCGGTCCCGGTCTGGATCCGGCCCAGCTGGAGAACCGCCGCCGCCTGCTGCGCCAGCAGTTCCCCGATGCCCGCTGGCAGCTGAGCTCCGGCAGCCAGCTGCGGGACGGCCAGCCCACGGTCACCCTGCGGGTGGAGGGCACCCGGCGCCAGGGCGGCACCACCTACCGGCTGGAGGCGGAGCAGCTGCTCGCCCTGCAGAGCGACGGCACCCGCATCAACGGCCAGACGGTGCTGCGGGAGAAGTCCCTGCTGCGCAGCGGTGAGAAGCCCGTGCCGGTGAGCCTGCTGATTCCCGACGCTGTCCTGACCGGCCAGCGCTACGACGTCGACGTGATCTTCGACGAACCCCTCGACGGTGCCCTCGCCGCGGGCGGCATCGCGGCCATCACCCCCCAGCAGCAGGCGGCGATGGCCAGCCCCAGCATGGAGCTGGGCGCCCTCGGCGGCGGCGGCCTGTTCAAGATCGTCCAGGCCCCCCTGTCCCCCGGCTCCCAGACCTGGGCGGTGCTGCTGGTCCATCCCGACGGCATCGTCAGCGCCACCAAGCGGGTACGGGTCGTCGCCGACCGCAAGTCGCTCGAGCCCTGAGCCATGGGCCGACCGCATCGGATCTGGGTGGTGGATGACGATCCGGACCTGCGCCAGCTGCTGGCCACCTACCTGGGGGAGCAGGGCTACGAGGTCCGCTGCATGGGGGATGGCGCCCAGCTGATGGCCCGGCTCGAGGGCCAGCGTCCCGATCTGCTGGTGCTCGACCTGATGCTCCCCGGCGACGACGGTCTCACCCTGCTGCGGCGCCTGCGGGACGGGGCCGACAACCTGCCGGTGCTGATGCTCACCGCCCGGGCCGATGCGGTGGATCGCATCATCGGCCTGGAGCAGGGGGCCGACGACTACCTGGCCAAACCCTTCCTGCCCCGGGAGCTGACCGCCCGCATCGAGGCCGTGCTGCGTCGCCGCGGCACCCTGCCCGGCGCTCTCCCCCAACCCGACGGGGCCAGGATCGCCTTCGGCGACCTGGAGGTGGACCTGGCGGCCCGCACCCTGGAGCGCCACGGCGAGGCGCTGACGATCACCGGCGGCGAATTCTCCCTGCTGGCGGCCTTCGTGCAGCACCCCCACCGGCCCCTGTCGCGGGAGCGGCTGATCGAACTGGCCCGGGGCCCGGGCAGCGACACCGACAGCCGCAGCATGGACGTGCAGGTGTCACGGCTGCGGCGGCTGATCGAACCGGAGCCGGCCCGGCCCCGCTACGTGCAGACGGTCTGGGGCTACGGCTACGTGTTCGTCCCCGATGGCAAGCCCCGTCAGTCCTGAGCGGGCCTGGCGGCCGTCGCTGAGGCGCACCCTGGGGTACCTGCTGGCGGGCACCGGTGCCGCCGCCTTCTGCCTGCTGCTGCTGCAGCTGCTGCTGGGTCGCCGGCTGGCCCAGCAGCAGCTGGTCCAGACCGGCTCGGAGGTGGCCGCGAACGTGGTGCTGGGGGAGGTGGCCCTGGAGCGTTTCAGCCCCGAAGTGCTCGGCCAGATCAGCGGCATGCAGCTGGTGGTGGGCCAGCAGCCGGAGCCGGGGCCCAGGCCCCGTCTCAGGGGGGACCGGCGGCTGCGCTGGCAGACCCTGCGGCTGCAGACGGAACTCTGCCACCGTCTGGCGCGCTGCCCGGCGGTGCGGCCGGCCTCCGCTCCGCGGCGGGGCGTGTGGGTGGAGATGGCCTCCCCCCTGGAGCCGGTGTGGCTGTTCGTCTCCCTGCCCTCCCCCCGCGGCTGGCCGCCCGATCCCCTGCTGCTGACCCTGTCCGTCGGCCTGGGGGGCCTCGGGGCGGTGCTGCTCTATCTCACCCTGGAGATCCAGCGGCCCCTGACCCGCCTGCAGGAGGCCCTGGCTGATGTGGGCCTCGAAGCCCTGCCCAGGGCCCTGCCGGACCAGGGGGCCCCGGCGGTGCGCCAGCTGATGGCCCGCTTCAACGCCATGCTGCTGCGGCTGGAGGACGCCGGCCGGGAGCGCACCACGATGCTGGCCGGCATCGCCCACGACCTGCGCAGCCCCCTCACCCGGCTGCGCCTGCGCCTCACCCTGGCCGCCGAGGGGCCGATGGCGCCGCAGGAGCTGGAGCGGGCCCATGCCGACATCCGCTCGATCGAGCGGATCACGCGCCAGTTCATGATCTTCGCCGGCGCCGAAGCCGACGAGACGCCGGTGCTCGTGCCCCTCGATGCCCTGGTGGCCGAGGCGGCGGCGGCGGTGGGGGACGTGCCCCTGGAGCTGGACCTGGAACCGCTGGTGCGGCGGGTCCGCCCGACCGCCGTGGCACGGGCGGTGGGCAACCTGCTCGACAACGCCCTCACCTACGGCCGGCCGCCCCTGCGGCTGGTGCTGCGGCCCCTGGGGCCGGGGGAGGGGGAGGGGCGGCCCCATGCTGAGGCCGCGGCGGTGGAGAGCGGCTTCGAGATCCAGGTCTGGGACTGCGGCGAGGGCATCGACCCGCAGCAGTGGCGCAAGGCCATGACCCCCTTTCAGCGGCTCGACCGGGCCCGCGGCGGCGAGGGGCACTGCGGCCTTGGCCTGGCCATCGCCGCCAAGGTGGCCCGCGACCACGGCGGCGACCTGCGCCGGCTGGAGGCGGCCGCGACCGACGCCACCGCCGAGCCGCTGCCGGGGCGCTTCGCCGTGGCGCTGCGGGCCTGGCCCCTGGCCGGGGGGTGAGGGGGGGTTCAGTTGCATCCGGTCACATCTCGCCGGTGGCCGGTCTGATCGCCGTCACACCTGCCGGTCACGATGGATCTGTTCGTGAGAAGCCCTCCCATGCCCTCCACCCTGCTCCAACCCTTCCGCGCCGCCGTGCTGGCGATGGTCCTGGGGTCCACCGGTGCCGCCATGGCCCAGAGCGGCCCCACCCCGGCCGGCCGTCCCACGCCGGCCCAGATGCAGAAGATCTTTCCCGAGCAGAAGCGCCTGGCCCTCAGCGATCAGCAGGCCCGCATCGCCATCCTTCAGCGCGGTGAGCGCTGCCTGACGGCCGCCGGCAGCAGCGAGGCCCTGCGCACCTGCATGAAGGAACAGCGCAGCGCCAGCCAGCGCCAGCGGGAGCAGCACCGGGCGGCGATGAAGGCCCTGTTCGAGCGCAACGGCATCCCCCTGCCCCAGTGGGGCAAGGGGGATCGCAAGGGGGGCTGGGGAGAGGGCCGGGGCCCCGGCTCCAGCAGCCTCTGAGGCCGGGCAGGCCCGGCCCTGAAGATGCGGCCTCAGGCCTCGTCGAGGGCGGCCACGCCGGGCAGCACCCGGCCTTCCAGCAGCTCCAGGCTGGCGCCGCCACCGGTGGAGATGTGGCTCATCTTCTCGGCCACGCCCACCTTCTCGACGGCGGCCACGGAGTCACCGCCGCCGATGATCGTGCAGCAGCCCTTGGCGCTCAGGTCGGCCAGGGTGTGGGCGATGACGTTGGTGCCGGCGGCGAAGGCGTCGAACTCGAACACGCCCATGGGGCCGTTCCAGATCACGGTCTGGCAGTCGGCCAGGGCGGCCTGGAAGGTCTTCACCGAGTCGGGGCCGATGTCGAGGCCCATCCAGCCGTCGGGGATCGCGTCGATCGCGGTGGTCTGGCTGTTGGCGTCGGGGGCGAAGTTGTCGGCCAGCACCACGTCGGTGGGCAGCAGCAGCTGGACACCCTTGGCGGCCGCCTTGGCCTCCAGCTCCTTGGCCAGCTCCAGCTTGTCCTCCTCCACCAGGCTCTTGCCCACCGCCAGGCCACGGGCCTTGTAGAAGGTGAAGATCATGCCGCCGCCGATCAGCACCTTGTCGCACTTGTCGATCAGCGACTCGAGCACGCCGATCTTGCTGCTGACCTTGGAGCCGCCCACGATCGCGGCCAAAGGACGCTTGGGCTCATCGATGGCCCCCTGCAGGTACTGGAGCTCCTTCTCCATCAGGAAGCCGGCCACGCTGGGGCTCAGATACTTGGTCACGCCCTCGGTGGAGGCGTGGGCCCGGTGGGCGGCGCCGAAGGCGTCATTCACATAGACGTCGGCCAGGGCGGCCAGCTTCTCGGCGAAACCGGCGTCGTTCTTCTCCTCCTCGGCGAAGAAGCGCACGTTCTCCAGCAGCACCACATCGCCATCGGCCATGGCGGCCACCTTGGCCTCGGCGTCGGGGCCGATGCAGCTGTCGGTCTTGGTCACGGGCTTGCCCAGCAGCTCGCTGAGGCGGGCCGCCACCGGGGTGAGACGCATGGCCTCGTTCACCTGGCCCTTGGGCCGGCCGAAGTGGGCGGCCAGCAGCACCCGGGCGCCGTGGTCGATCAGGTGGCGCACGGTGGGCAGGGCGGCCCGGATGCGGGTGTCGTCCGTGATCGCCCCGGCCTCATCGAGGGGCACGTTGAAGTCGACCCGAACCAGCACCCGCTTGCCGCGGAGATCGTCGGCACTGAGGCTGGAGAGGGATCGCTTCGCCATGATTACGGATAAGGAAAGGCGGGGGGAGATTAGCCTCCGGCGCCTCCCGCCCCGCCGCCGCCGCGATTCGGTTCTTCCCACCCCCGCTCCCTGGCGGCCGCAACGGTCGGCGCTAGGACAAGAGGACCGGGCCTTCCGCCATGTTCGACACCGTCCTGTTCCCCATCGACCAGAGCCGCCAGACGATGGAAACGGCGGCCGTCGCCCTGCAGCTCGCCCAGCGCCACGGCAGCCGGGTGGTGCTGCTGTCGGTGGTGGAGGCCGAAGAAGGGGTGATGCACGATCCGGCCGATGTGGCCCGCCTGCTGGAGCAGGCCCGCGCCAGCTTCACCCAGGCCGGTGTGGCCTGCGAGGTGCTGGAGCGGGAGGGAAAGCCGGCCTTCGTGATCGGTGATGTGGCCGATGAGATCAACGCCGATGTGATCGTCATGGGCACCCGCGGCATCACCCTCGAGGGCGACCACCAGAGCACCGCCGCCCGGGTGCTGCAGCTGGCGCCCTGTCCGGTGCTGGTGGTGCCCTGATGCCGGACGTCGGCGACACGGTCCGCCTCAGCACCGCCGCCCCACCGATCCAGTGGTACCCGGGGCACATCGCCAAGGCGGAGAAAGCCCTCAGCGCCAACCTGGAGAAGGTGGACCTGGTGATCGAGGTGCGCGACGCCCGCATCCCCCTGGCCACCGGGCACCCGCGGCTGCAGCGCTGGATCCGGGGCAAGCAGCATCTGCTGGTCATCAACCGCCGTGACATGGTCAGTCCCACGGCCCGTCTGGCCTGGGATGGCTGGTTCCGCCAGCGGGGGGAGGTGCCCTGGTGGTGTGACGCCAAGGTGGGCACCGGCGTGAAGCAGTTGCAGCAGGCGGCGATCCGGGCCGGCGAGGCGCTCAACGCCCGCCGTGCCGGTCGAGGCATGAAGCCGCGCCCCGTTCGGGCCCTGATGCTCGGCTTTCCCAACGTGGGCAAGTCGGCGCTGATCAACCGGCTGGTGCGCCAGAAGGTGGTGGAGAGCGCCCGTCGCGCCGGGGTCACCCGCAGCCTGCGCTGGGTGCGGCTGGGCCAGGACCTCGACCTGCTCGATGCCCCCGGCGTGCTGCCCCCCCGCCTCGATGACCAGCTGGCGGGCCTGCGCCTGGCCCTCTGCGATGACATTGGCCTGGCCTCCTACGACGGCGAGGCCGTGGCCCAGGCCTTCCTGCGCCTGCTGGCCCAGCTGGAGCCGGTGGCGGCGGCCGGCGTGGCGCCGGGGCTGCTGGAGCGCCGCTACGGGGTGACGGTGCCGCCGTTGCCCGGAGCGGACCCCGAGCGGCCGGTGCCGGATGCGGAAGCCTGGTTCGCCGCGGCCGCGGCCCGCCACACCAGCGGTGACACCGCCCGCATGGCCCAGCGCCTGCTCGATGACTTCCGCCGCTCCCTGCTGGGGCCGATCTCCCTGGAACTGCCGCCCCCCGAACGGCCTGCCCAGGAGCCGGCCCCCGGCTGATGGGCGCGTTCGGGGAAGGCGAAGGGGAGCTGCTGAGGCTCCATTACCCGAAGCCGCTGCCGATGCGGCTCGACCGCTGGCTGGTGTCCCAGCGGCCCGAGCAGAGCCGGGCCCGCATCCAGAAGTTCATCGAGGCGGGCTACGTGCGGGTCAACGGCGTCACGGGCCGGGCCAAGACCCCCCTGCGCACCGACGACACCGTCGAGCTGTGGATGCCGCCACCCGAGCCCCTGCCCTACCTGGTCCCCCAGCCGATGGCGCTGGATGTGCTGTTCGAGGACGAGCATCTGATCGTGATCAACAAGCCCGCCGGGCTCACGGTCCATCCGGCCCCCGGCAACAAGGACGGCACCCTGGTGAACGGCCTGCTGCACCACTGCCCCGACCTGCCGGGCATCGGCGGCGAGATGCGCCCCGGCATCGTCCACCGCCTCGACAAGGACACCACCGGCTGCATCGTCGTCGCCAAGAGCCAGGAGGCCCTGGTGAAGCTGCAGGTGCAGATCCAGAAGCGCATCGCCTCGCGGGAGTACCTGGCGGTGGTGCACGGCCGGCCTACGGCCGAGAGCGGCACGATCGTGGGGGCCATCGGCCGCCATCCGGCCGACCGCAAGAAGTACGCCGTGGTGACCGACAGCACCGGACGCCATGCCTGCACCCACTGGCGCCTGATCGAAACCCTCGGCGACTACGCCCTGCTGCGCTTCAAGCTCGACACGGGCCGCACCCACCAGATCCGGGTCCACTGCGCCCATACGGGCCATCCGATCGTGGGGGATGCCACCTACGGCCGCTGCCGCAAGCTGCCGGTGGCGCTGAGCGGCCAGGCCCTGCACGCGGTACGTCTGGCCCTCGACCACCCGATCAGCGGCGAGCGGCTGGTGTGCGAGGCGCCCCTGCCGGAGGTGTTCGAGAAGCTGCTGCAGGCCCTGCGGCGGCGGTCGTCCTGAGGGCGTTGCTGCGGCAGACTTGAAACCCTGGATCCCGGTGTCATGGCCCCGGCGCCGCGACGGCTGTTCGTCGACCAGTTCTTCGTCGGTTGGGTCTATGGCCCCTGGGTGGTGGCCGGCCTGCTGGTGATCCTGGCGCTGCGGCTCTTGCTGGCGGAGGATTTCAACCTGCACAGCCATGCCTGGGGGCTGTTCGGTAACGCCGCGATCTGCTTCTCGATCGGCTGCGTCTGCAAGCTCTCCTGGGCGATGGCGCGGGTCGGTGCCGTGCGCCAGCTGGAGCTGCAGCTGCGCCGCGAGCTGGGCCTGCGCTGATGCCGATGACCCGATCCCAGCTTGGCCTGGTCGTCACCCTGCCCTGGCTGGCCGCCGGGGTGGTGCTGCTGGCGATGACCCGCATCCAGGGGGAGACCCGCCAGGCCCAGCTGGGGCTGTTCGGCAGTGCGGCGATCTGCTTCTCGATCGGCTGCCTGGCCCGCACGAGTCTGGGACTCCACGATCTGACCCAGGACCACAACACAGCCCCCCCGCCGGTGGCACCTCCTGCCGCCCCACCCGGGGCCTCCGGCGGGGCCCGGCAACCGTGATCCGGCGTCAGCTCCGACGCTGCCTGGCCCCGGCCCTGGGCCTGGCGCTGGCGGCACCGATAGCCCAGGCCTGGGGCCAGGAGCTGATCGCCGCCCCCCGGCCCCGCCGCCTGCCGCCCCCCTCCCCGGCGCTGCTGCGCAGCCTCCAGGGGTACAGGACGACCTTGAGCGTCTCGACCGCACCCTGCTGCCCGCCGCGCCCGAGGCCGACGTCACCGGGGGGCCGGACCCCACCCTCCCAGCCCTGACCGATCCGTCGCTGCCGGCGCCCGAGGCGACGGCCCTGCCCCAGGAACCCGAGGCGGTGCGGATCGCACGGCGCCAGCGGCTCAGCCTGGTCGAGGCCCTGGCGGTGGCCGTGCGCAACGACCCCGATCTGGCCGCCGCCGGGCTCGGCGTGCGCGAGCAGCAGGACCTGGCCGGTTCGGCCCGGGGGCGCCGCTGGCCGGAGCTGGGCCTGAACCTGGCGGGCGGCTTCAGCCAGCAGCGCTCCTACAACCAGGTGTGGACCGACAACGCCGGCATCTATCCGGCGGGCTCCCCGTTTCTGGTCCGCAACCAGAGCTGGAATGTGGTGCAGTCCAACGTCGGGGCGGCTGCCGCCCGGGTGGAGCTGGCCTGGGAGCTGCTCAGCCCCTACCGCGCCGCCGCCATCGCCGAGGCCGACGACAGCCTCAAGGCCTCCCGTCAGCGCTATGCCGATCGGCTGCGCCAGCTGCAGCTGGATGTGAGCATCGCCTACTACGGCCTGCAGCTCGCCGACCAGCTGCTGCGGATCCGCCGGGCCGTCGTCGACAGCGACACGGTGGTGCGCGACCAGGTGGCGGCGCTCCAGCAGGGGGGCCTGGTGCCGCGGCTGGACCGGCTCCGGGCCGAGGCCGTCCTGCAGCAGAGCCGCTATCGCCTCGAGCAGGCGGAAGCCCTGCAGCTGAGTCGCCAGCGCCAGCTCAGCAACCTGATCAACGTGCCCTTCGACGTCAGCCTGCGGGCCAGCGATGCGGTGCGGCTGCAGCCCCCCTGGCCCCTCGATCTGGAGCAGACGATCGTGCGCGGCTGGCAGGACAACCCCCAGCTGCGGGCCCTGCAGGCCGCCCGTGACGCCCTGCTGCGCCAGGCCGACCGCCGCGCCGCCGAACTGCTGCCCAGCGTGCGGCTGGTGGCCACCGGCGGCTACGGCCAGGGGCTGATCACGCAGCCCGTGATCCAGCTGGAGGGCTGCTGCAGTTCGGCCCTCATCCCCCAGCTGCTGAACCAGCGCTCCGACTGGGCGGCGGGCCTGCAGCTGCACTGGCGCTTCTTCGACGGCGGCGTCACCGCCGGCGCCGTGGCCGCCAGCCGCAGCGCCGCCGACCGCACCGACCAGCAGCTGGCCCGGGAGCGCAACGCCATCCGCCAGCGCCTCGAGGCCGCCTTCTATGACCATCGGGCCGCCTTGCGCCAGATCGTGGCGGCCCGCGCCTCCTACAGCGCCTCCCGCGAGGCCTTCCGTGACGTGCGGGCCCGCTACCAGCTGGGGCTGGCCGACTACAGCGATGTGGCCGACACCGTCGCCACCCTGACCGGGGCGATGGAGGGGGTGGCCGAATCCACCACCCTGGCCAATGTCAGCTATGCCCAGCTGCTGCGCGAACTGCTGCCGGTGCCGGATCGGCCCGATCAGCCGGTGGCGCTGCCGCTGGTGCTGGGCGGCTCCTGAGTGTCGTCCTGCCGTTGCTGCAGCCGCTGCCAGCGGCGCTGGCGCCAGGCGAAGGAGCGCCACAGCAGCAGCACCAGCAGGGCGGCGAACCAGAACCACACCTCGGGGGCATTGGCGTGCAGCAGCACCATCAGCAGGGCCGCCTCCAGCACCAGCCAGGGCAGTTCCCGGGTCATGGCAGGGCGTCCCGCTGCCGCAGGGGCGGCTGGTCCTGGCGCTCCTGCTGGCGCAGGGTGCGGTAGCTGCCGGTGAGGTCGCGCAGCAGCGGCAGCAGGTAGCTGACCGGTGGACGCCATTCGACATAGCCGTGGGCCTTGAGCGTCAGCCCCTCGCGGATCGGAAAGACGCTGCTGCCGCGGCTGAGGGTCCAGCGATAGCCGTCGAGGCCGGAGCCGCCGGCGGCGGGCAGCAGGGCGATCTCGGTGCGCATCACCGGCCCGTTGCGCACCAGGGCCTCCGCCAGCTGGGGGTTGCCCATGGTGGTGTCGACGTCCTCGCGGGTGGCGGGCAGCGGGTTGATGTTGCGCACCCGCCCGCGGATGCCGCCGAAGCGGCCCCGTTCGTTCCAGTCGGGCACCACCTCCATGGCCAGGCCGGGGCGCAGGCGGCGGGCATCGGCCGGGGCGAAGTAGGCCACCGCCTGCAGGGCCTGGCCGCCGCCGTCGGCGTCGCTGCGGTCCGCCCGGGGGCTCCCCAGGGTGCCGAGGCGCTGCCCGGGCTTCACCGTCTGGCCCCGCACCACCTGCAGATCGAGCAGCCGTCCGTTCCGGGTGGCGGTGAGGGTGCCGTCGTAGGCGAGGCGGGTCTGGGTGACCCGGACCTTCTCCCAGGCGTCGATGGCCTCCCGTTCACGGATCCCCAGCTCGGCGACGCTGTTGTCGAGCTGGATGGCCCGATCCTCGCTGGCCACCACTTCCGCGGCCAGGGGGGCCACCACCTCGCGGCGGGCCAGATGGCGGAAATCGGCCACCTTCTGGTCGTAGACCCGGCGCAGGGCGTCCAGGCGCTCGCGGTTGCCCTCCAGCTGGGCCAGGGCGGTGTCCCGCAGCCGCCGGGCCGAGGCCAGCCGCGCCCGGTCGCGGCGGTCGAGATCGGCGTTGATGCGGATCAGTTCCGCCAGGTCCTTCTCCTGGCGGCGCAACTGCTGCTCCAGCGTGGGCAGGTAGAGGCGGACCAGGGTCTGGCCCCGGCTCACCCGCTGGCCCTCCCGCACCGGCAGGCTGAGGATCTGGCCCTCGGCCCGGGAATCGATCACCGTGGCGCCGCCGGGCACGATCACCACCCCCCCGGCCGACCACCTCGGTGGGCACCGGCCAGAACAGGAACCAGCCGGCCGTCATGGCCCAGGCGCTGCCCAGGGCCACGAGCACCCGCCGCTCCGAGGTGTCCTCCGGCGTGCCCATGGCCACCCTCAGCCCCGCAGCCGTTCCACCAGGTGGGTGCCCACCCGCAGGGCATTGGCGATGGCGGTGAGGGACGGGTTCACGGCGCCGATCGTCGGCATGAAGCTGGTATCGACGACGTAGAGGTTGTCGAGCTCGTGGGCCTTGCAATTGAGGTCGAGCACCGAGGTGGCCGGATCGCGGCCGAAGCGGCAGGTGCCGGCCTGGTGGCCCACGGCGGCGATGCCCATGCTGTTGGCGATATAGAACTGGCGCTCCACCAGGTGGTTGCGGAGATAGAGGCGATCCAGCAGGCCCTCCAGACGGCTCACCAGGCGGGCCGAGGCGGTGAGGTTGTTGGGGGTGTAGCTGAGCTGGATCTGGCCCGATCCGGTCACGGTCACGCGGTTGTTCGGATCGGGGAGATCCTCGCTGGAGATCCAGAAGTCAAGGGCGTGTTCGGCGATCTTGTCCATGCTCCAGCCGGGCATCATGAAGGTTTCCAGTGGCGCGTAGCCCTTCATGATCGTGCCGTTGGTCTTGCCCGTCATCTGGATGTTGCCCATCGGGTAGTCGAAGTCGGCATCCCCGAGATACCAGTCGTTGATCGACACCGTTTTCTGGAAGATGGTGCGGTTCGGCTCATGGGCCAGGGCCACCATCGCCTTGCTGTTGTGGAACATGTAGTGGCGACCCACCTGGTCGGAGCCGTTGGCCAGGCCCCGGGGATGGCGGTCGTTGGCCGACAGCAGCAGCAGCCGGGCGCTGTTGGCGGCGCCGCAGCTCACCACCACCACATCACCGCTCACCGTCAGCGGCTCCCCGTCCCGCTCCAGTTCCACCGCCTTCACCGTGCGGCCGGATGCATCGGTGATCAGGCGCTTCACCTGGGCCCGCGTCAGCAGGGACACGTTCGGCTGCGCCAGGGCCGGCCGGATGCCCAGCACCTCCGCGTCCGACTTGGCATGCACCAGGCAGGGGAAGCCATCGCAGCAGTTGCACTTGCGGCAGCGGCTGAAGGCCATGTGGGCCTCGTCCAGCTGGACGCCGCTGGGGGCGTGGAAGGGATGGAGCCCGGCGGAGCGCAGGTCGTCGACCAGCTGCTGCATGCGCGGCTCATGGGCCACCGGCGGATGGGGGTAGGGACCGCTGCAGGGCGGCTCGGTGGGATCCTCACCGCGCTGGCCGTGCACGTGGTACATCTCCTCGGCCTGCTGGTACCAGGGCTCGAAGTCGGCGTAGCGCAGGGGCCAGGCCGGCGAGGTGCCGTCGAAGTGGGCAAGCTCCTCGAAGTCCTGCTGGCGCAGGCGGAAATGGGCGGCGCCATACATCTTGGTGGCGCCGCCGACGAAGTAATGGCTGCCGGGCTGGAAGGGCTTGCCGTGCTTGTCGAGCCAGGGATCCTTCGACACATAGCGGTTCTGCTGGAACACCGCTTCGGCGTCCCAGTTCTGGGGCTCCTGGGGCAGCCAGTCGCCCCGCTCCAGCACCAGCAGCTTCAGGCCCGTCGGCGCCAGGTGGCGGGCCAGGGTGCCGCCGCCGGCGCCGCTGCCGATGATCACCACATCGAAGTGGGCCCCGTGGCTCACCTCCAGCTGGGCCGGCTCCGGCAGGGGCGAGCTGTGCAGGCTCGGACCGGCGATGGCGGCGCTTGGGGAGGGGATGCTCATGGCTGGAGGGGGTAGCGGTTGAGCTGGTTGAGCATCTTGCAGACCATGGCGCTCCAGCCGGTCTGGTGGGAGGCGCCGACTCCACGGCCATTGTCGCCGTGGAAGTATTCGTTGAACAGGATCAGATCGCGCCAGTGGGGATCGCTCTGGAACAGTTCCACGGCGCCATTGAAGGGGCGGCGGCCCTGGCCGTCGCGGCGGAACAGCCCCACCAGCCGCTTCTCCAGCTCCAACGAAGCCTCCCAGAGGCTGATCCAGTGGCCCGAGCGGGTGGGGAACTCCACCTTGAAGCTGTCGTCGTAGAAATGGGCGAACTTCTGCAGCGATTCGATCAGCAGGAAGTTCATCGGCATCCACACCGGTCCGCGCCAGTTGGAGTTGCCCCCGAACATGGCCACGGGACTGTCGGCCGGGCTGTAGGCGAGCGTCTGGCTTTCCTTGCCCTCGGTGAACGTGTAGGGGTGCTGTTCGTACACCTTGGAGAGGGAGCGGATGCCGTAGGGGGAGAGAAACTCCTCCTCATCGAAGAGCCGCTCGCAGATGCGCTGCAGGCGCTCCCGGGGCACCAGGGTGAACAGCACCCGGTCGTTGTTCCAGATTCCCAGGTTCTCCACGATCCAGGAGGGCGTGGTGCGCTCATGGGTGAACCAGGCCAGGGTGTGGGTGACATCGAGCATCGGCAACCGTGCCACGGTGTCGATGTCGAAGCTCTGCACCGCCAGCAGGGGCACCAGGCCCGAGAGTGAACGGGTGCGCAGATAGTCGACGCTGCCGTCGGGCCGCTTGATGACGTCGTAGTAGAAGCCGTCCTCCTCGTCCCAGTTGAGGTAGTTGCGGCCGGCGGGTTTGTTGAGGCCGATGGCCAGCTGCACGAAATCCACCACGAACCGCTCGCAGATGTCGGCGTACTCCGGTTCCTCGCGGCTCAGCTCCACGGCGATCTGCAGCAGATTGAGGCTGAGCGAGGCCATCCAGGCCGTGCCGTCGCACTGCTCGATGATGCTGCCGTCGGCCAGGGGAAAGCGCCGATCGAACACGCCGATGTTGTCGAGCCCCAGGAATCCCCCCTCGAACACGTTGTCGCCGGAACGGTCGTTGCGGTTCGCCCACCAGCCGTACTCCAGGATCAGCTTGCGCAGGGCGGCGCGCAGGAAGGCCAGATCGGCGGCGTCGCTGTTCTTGCGATCGATCTGATAGATGCGCATCGCCGCCCAGGCGCCGATCGGCGGATTGGGGTCGGACAGGGCCCACTCGTAGGCGGGGGTCTGGGCGTTGGGGGCGGTGTACTGGGGCTTGCGCAGCAGCATGCACTGCTCCTTGGCCGTGGCCGGATCGAAGACGGCGAAGGCGACGGAGTGGAACATCAGATCCCACTGGCAGAAGTAGGGGTACTCCCAGCAGTCCGGCATCGAGATCACGTCGTGGGCGTGCAGCCGTTGCCAGAAGGCGTTCTGGGTGCGGCGCCGCTCGGCCGGCGGGGGCGTCCCGGTGGGGTCCCCCTCCAGCCAGCGCATCACGCTCCAGCCGTAGTACTTCTTGCACCAGAGCAGCCCGGCGGTGCCGGCCAGGTGGATGCGCCGGTCGTCCTCGGACAGCCCCGGCACCCGATGGTCGAAGTACTCCAGCCACTCCCGCTCGCGCTCGCTGAAGATCGCCTCGAACGTCTCTCCGAGCTCGGCCGGGCCGGGTGCGGGGCCGTCGATCCGATGCAGGCGCAGCTCCACCAGCCACTCCTCGCCCGCGGCCAGGGTGCGCTGCAGCACACGCCCCGCCTTGCTGCCCCGCAGGGCCGGATTCACCGCACCGGCCTCGCCGTCGACCACATGGCGATGGAAGCCGTCCTTCTGGAAGGGTGTGGCGTTGGGCTGGCCCCAGAGCCGCTCGCTGTTGGTTTCGTTGTCGGTGAAGATCCAGGCGCCGGGCTCCCGGCAGTCGAGCTGGTAGACCCCCAGATGGGGCAGGGCATCGGTGACGATCGAAGGGCCGCCGGCGTCACCGAGGGGGCGGATCCCGTGCTCGACCTCATCGGGGTAGCCCCAGCGCCAGGTGTTGCGCAGCCACAGGCTGGGCAGCAGGGTGAGGGGTGCCGATTCGGGGCCGAAGTTGGTGGCCCGAATGCGGATCAGCAGGTCCTCCGGTCCCGCCTTGGCGTACTCGATGACGACATCGAAATAGCGGCTGTCATCGAAGATGCCCGTGTCGACCAGTTCGTACTCGGGCTGGTCGCGGCCGCGGCGACCGTTCTCCGCCAGCAGGTCGGCGTAGGGGAACTCCCGCTGCGGGTACTTGTACAGACCCCGCATGAAGCTGTGGGTCGGGGTGTTGGCGAGGTGGAAGAAGTAGTCCTTGAGATCCTCGCCGTGGTTGCCTTCGGGGTTGCCGAGGCCGAAGGGCCGTTCCTTGAGGATCGGGTCCACGCCGTTCCAGAGGGCCAGGGAGAAGCAGAGGCGGCACTGGTCGTCGCAGAGGCCCAGCAGGCCGTCCTCGCCCCAGCGGTAGACGCGGGAGCGGGCGTGGTCGTGGGGGAAGGAGCGCCAGGCGTCGCCGTCGGCGGAGTAGTCCTCGCGCACGGTACCCCACTGGCGCTCGCTCAGGTAGCTGCCCCAGAGGCTCCAGGGGGCGAGGCCGTGGTCGCGCTCGGCCATGCGCCGGGTTTCCGACGGGGTGATGGCGTCGATGGCGGCGCGGCTGGGGACGCTGGCCGTCATAGGGAGGCCTTCAGGGCGGCGCCGATGCGCAGGGCATTGGCGATCACCGTGAGTCCCACCCCCACCGACGGACAGGAGGGCAGCACGCTGGCGTCGACGATCCAGAGGTTGGCCACCTCGTGGCTGCGGCCCTGCAGATCCACCACCGAGGTGGCCGGATCCGAGCCCATGCGGCAGGTGCCGCAGGCGCCGCCGATCACCGGCAGGGGTGCCTCGCCGCGGGGGTGGGTGGGGGCGGCCTTGGCGACCAGGGTCAGGGGGTCGGCCTCCACGGCCTTGAGGCAGTCGATCCAGCGGTAGACGAGCCGGTCGTGGGCCTCCCGGTTGTTGGCCGTGTAGTGGACCTGCAGCTGCTGGCCCCGCAGGGCGACCCGGTTGTGGGGATCGGGCCGCACGGCGCTCATCGCCCACCAGGTGATCGAACGGGCGGCCAGCTGCTCAAGGCCGAAGTCCGGCAGCAGGCGGGTCACCAGGGAGAGCACCGGCGGCGATTCGGCGAACAGGGCGTCCTGGAGCACCCCGCCGCCGCTCTGGATCGAACCGAGGGGGAAGTCGACGTTCTTGTCCCCCCAGTAGAAGTCGGTGATGCCATGGCCCCGGCCGTAGCGGCCCGAGTTGGGGGCGGCCGCCAGCTGCAGGATCGAGGTGAGCTGGGGCTTCATCAGGTTGCGGCCCACCTGGTCGGAGCCGTTGGCCAGGCCGCGGGTGTGGTGGTCGGTGGCGGAACGCAGCAGGATCTCCGGCGTGCCGATGGCCCCGGCGGCCAGCACCACCTGGTGGCTGCGGAACAGCCAGCGCTGGTGGTCGATCTCCACCTCGACGCCGCGCACCTCCTGGCCCGACGGGTTGACGTGCAGCTGCACCACCCGAGCGTTCTCCCGCACCGTCACGGTGCTGGAGCCCCGCGCCGGATCCACCCCGAACAGCTCCGCATCGCCGATGGGATCGACCGCCGAGTCGGACCAGCTCAGGGGCAGGTCGTAGGGGTGGAGGTCCTGGCGTTCGAGGGCGGCGCGCAGTTCCACCAGGAACGGTTCCACCGGCCGCGGCTTGGCGGGGTAGGGGCCCTGCATCGCCGGGGCGGTGGGATCGGCACCGGCCACGCCATGGACCCGGTAAAGCGCTTCGGCCCGCTCGTACCAGGGGGCCAGGTCGTCGTAGCGCAGCTCCCAGTCCGGGGACGGCCCCTCCTGGAGCGCCACGCCGGTGAACTCCGCTTCCCGCATGCGTTCCAGCACGCCACCCCAGATCTTGGTGTTGCCGCCGACGGCGTGCACCATCTGGGGGGAGAAGGGGTCACCGTCGGTGCCGAACCACTTCTCCTCGGGGTGGTACCGCGGCTTGCGGAACAGCCCCACCTCGGCGACGTTCTGATCGGCCTGGGGCATCACCCCACCGCGCTCCAGCAGCAGCACGGTGTGGCCCCCCTCGGCGAGGCTGGCGGCCAGGGTGCCGCCACCGGCGCCGCTGCCGATCAGGATCACGTCGTAGTGGGTGTCGTCGATGATCATGGTTCAGGCTCTCCAGACGTAGAGCAGCACGAACAGGATGATCCAGATCACATCCACGAAGTGCCAGAAAAGGGACGTGGCGATGACGCCTTCTTCACCGCCGTCGTAATTGCCGGGGACGAATGATCTGGCCAGCATCAGGCCCATCAGCAGGATGCCCGTGAGCACATGCAGGCCATGGAATCCCGTGAGCAGGTAGAAGGTGCCTCCGAAGGTGCCGGAGGTGAAGCCGAAGGGCAGGCCGCTCCATTCCACCGCCTGGCCGTAGAGGAAGTAGGTCCCCATGGCCATGGTCAGCAACCAGAAGCCCCGGAACAGCCAGATCTTTCCCTTGCCCTTGAAATGCTCGGCCACCACCATCGTGAAGGAGCTGGAGACCAGCACCACCGTGTTGATCAGGGGCAGGCGCCATTCGAGGCCGTCCACGCCGGCGGGCAGCCAGTCGATGGCGGAGAGACGCAGGAGCGCGTAACCACTGAAGAACGCCAGGAAGATGACGCTCTCGGAGCACAGGAAGATGATGAAGCCGGTGAGGTTGTGGTTGGCGTGCTGGCCTTCGCCGTGGGCCCCGGACGGGCTGGCGGGGGTGGCGGGGGTGCTGCTCATCGGTTGGCCTCCTGAAGGGTGAGGGCTCGCTCGATCTCCGCCTGGTGCTCCACCAGGGGTTCACCCGTGCCGTAGCCGTAGGGACGGCTGATCACGGTGGGCACGTGCTCGCCGAAGTTGTCCTCCGCCGGGGGTGACGGCAGCAGCCACTCCAGGCCGATGGCGTGCCAGGGGTTGTGCGGGGCCTTGGGACCCCGGGCCCAGGAGCTGATCATGTTGAGCAGGAAGGGGATGATCGAGACCCCCAGCAGGAAGGCCCCCAGGCTGGCCAGCACGTTCCAGAAGGCGAACTCCGGGTCGTAGGAGGAGACCCGCCGGGGCATGCCCATCAGACCGAGGGGGTGCATGGGCAGGAAGTTGAGGTTGGCGCCCACGAACGTGAGCAGGAAGTGCAGCTTGCCGAGGCCCTCGTAGGGCATGCGGCCGGTGAACTTGGGGAACCAGTGGTAGATGGCGGCGAACACGCCCATGACGGCCGCGCCATAGATCACGTAGTGGAAGTGTCCCACCACGAAGTAGGTGTTGCTGACGTGAATGTCGATCGGCACGGTGGCCAGCATGATGCCGGTGATGCCGGCGAAGACGAAGTTGAACAGGCCGCCGAGGCAGAACAGCATCGGGGTGGTGAGCCGGATCTTGCCCCGCCATAGGGTGCCCAGCCAGGCGAACACCTTCACACCGGTGGGCACGGCGATCAGCATGGTGGTGACCATGAACAGGTTGCGCATCCACTGGGTGACGCCACTGGGGAACATGTGGTGCACCCAGACGATCAGCCCCAGGCCGACGATGATGAAGGAGGCCAGGCACACATAGACGTAGCCGAACAGGGGCTTGCGGGAATAGACGGGAAACAGCTCCGAGAAGATGCCGAACACCGGCAGGATGATCACATACACCGCCGGGTGGGAATAGAACCAGAAGAAGTGCTGATAGAGCACCGGATCGCCGCCCCCTTCCGGCCGGTAGAACGAGGTGCCGACGCTGAGATCCATCAGCAGCATCACGGCGCCGCCGGTGAGGGCGGGCAGGCCGATCAGCTGCAGGGTCTGGGCGGCCAGGGCCGTCCAGCAGAACACGGGCATGCGGAAGAAGCCCATGCCCGGCGCCCGCATCCGCAGGATCGTGGTGACGAAGTTCACCGCCCCCATGATCGAGGAGACGCCGGAGAGCGCCACCGCCAGCACCCAGAGGAACTCGCCGTTGATCAGGTGGCCGAGGGGGTTCTGGAGACTCACCGGCGGATAGGACCACCAGCCGGAGGTGGCCGGGCCGCTGGGCACGAAGAAGCTGGCGATCAGCAGGATGCCGAACACCGGCACCAGCCAGAAGGCGGCGGTGTTGAGCCGGGGGAAGGCCATGTCGGGGGCACCGATCATGGTGGGAATCAACAGGTTGTTGAGCCCGTTGAGCACCGGGAAGATGAACAGGAACAGCATGATCGTTCCGTGCATCGTGTAGAGGCCGTTGTACACGGTGCGATCCACCAGATCGGCCTCGGGTGTGATCAGCTCGCCCCGCATGATCATGGCCAGCAGGCCACCCACCAGGAAGAAGAAGAAGGCCACCACGATGTACTGGATGCCGATCACCTTGGCATCGGTGCTGAAGCCGAAGTAACGCCGCCAGGAGGCGGGCGGTTCGGGGGAGAGGGCGGTGCTGGTCATGGCCTCAGGCGTCGTGGGGAAGGGAGCTGGAACCGGGGGCGTTCACCTGGGGCGGCGGGGCCGGCACCACCGTGGGCCAGCCGCCGCGGGGGTTGGTCTGGCGGTCGGCGTACTCGTCGGCCGCGACGCTGAGGCCCGGCTGCAGGGGGGCGGCGGCGGCCTGCTTCAGCCAGGCGGCATGGTCTGCGGCGGTCTCGACCACCACATCGGCCTGATTGGCGGCGAACCAGGTGCCGCTGAACTGGGAATCGCGCAGGCGGTAGCGCCCGAGCCGGGTGGGGGTGAGGCTGAAATCGATCGCCCGGCCCGGGATCACGTCCTGCTTGAGCCGGAAGGCCGGGATGAAGAAGCCGTGCAGCACATCCTCGGAGACCAGGCGGAAGGTGACCGGCCGATCCAGCTCCAGGTGCAGCTCGGTGCTGGAGACGTGCTCGGCGGGGTAGCGGAACTCCCACGACCACTGCCGGGCGATCACCTCAACGTCTTCAGCAGGCCCCGGGCCCTTCGCGGCGCCCATCGTCATCGGCTGGGGATCGCTCAGATGGATGTGCTCCATCGGCCCGAGCACGCCGAGCTGGGTGTTCACCTGAATGGCGTACCAGGCGATGGCCATCACCAGCACCAGCGGGATGGCGGTCCAGATCACCTCGAGGCGGGTGTTGCCCTCGATCGGCTCGGCGTCGCTCTCGTCGTACTTCTCGGCCCGGTGCACGAGCATCACCCAGGCCATCACCGAGATCACCCCCAGGAACACGAAGGTGCCGACGCCGGTCTCGAAGCTGAACAGACCGTCGACCAGTGGGGCGGCATTGGAGGCCTGGACCGGCAGCCAGCGGAGCGACTGCCCCGCCACCCAGAGGCTGATCAGCACCAACAGCCCCACCCAGAGGGCCAGGGCGACCAGGGCAATGGGGCTGGGGCGACGCGGGGGTGCGGAAGTCATGGCAGGGGGGCCCTCAAGGAAGGGCGTCGCGAAGGTCGGCGCCGTGGGCCAGGAGCTGGTCGGCGGTGATGTGGACGCCGAATTCAGCCGCCAGTTCGGCCCCGAGGGTGCCGTGCAGGCCGATCACCAGGAACAGGGCCAGGCCCACCAGCAGGTACAGCCACTGCACCTGGCGCCCCATGTCCCGGCGCCAGAGGAAGCGTTGGTAGCCGCGCCAGACGGTCATGGCGATGATCGCCAGCAGGATCGCCACCCCGCCGACGCCATGCCAGAGCATGGTTTCCATGCTCTGGAGGCCGATGCTGCTGGTGACGCCGGGAAGCGGCACCGCCAGCAGCATCTCGAAGAAGCCCGTCGCCACGGTGAAGAAACTGACGATGGCGCAGGCGAGCAGGTTGTACCAGCCCACGTCGTGGAAGCCGGCCCGGGTGATCGGCAGGGCCAGGAAGCGGAACACCCGCTTCTCGATCGGGTAGAGGGCGCCGACGACGTCGAAGGCGATGGCGATCACGAACAGGCCGATCGTGAAGTGGACCAGATTCGGGTGGATCGGCAGGCTGTAGGGCAGGTCGTTGGGCCCCAGCCAGTCGCCCAGCTGCTGGATCGGGACCTCGGCCTGGAGCACGGAGGGGGCCATCAGATCAGCCCGGCCCGTTCGGCGGCCACCACCGGCACCGTGTGCAGCCCGTACACCCAGATGAGCTGGTTACCGAGGGTGACCTGCACCACCACCAGGGCCGCCAGCACCCCGCCGGCGGCCAGGAAGGGCAGGGGCAGGGTCTCGGGATCCCGGTTGCGCAGCACGTAGCGCCAGCCGGTGAGCACCGAGAGGATGCCGGCCAACGACCATCCCAGGGTGCTGTGCAGATTGAGGATCGTCCGGGAGGCGCCATAGGGATCGGCCAGGCCCGCCTCCACCTGGCCGAAGATGATCGCCACGAAGATGGCTCCGGTGGCGAACAGCAGATTCCAGAAGCTGACTTCAAACAGATTCGGCCGCCGCAGCACGACACCGATCAGATCGAAGACCACGCTGATCACCGCCATGGCGATGACGAAGTGGACCACGATCGGATGGATGGTGTCCATCCAGGGCAGGTTGTGATCATTGAGGGCTGGCAGCAGTTGCTGCATCGGGCACCGGCCGGGGAGTGCCCCTTCACCATGGCCAGGCTCCGGCGGCTGGCCTGGGTCTGTGAGCTTTTGTTGCAGGATTGTGGCAATATGCCGACGTGGCCGGGAGCTCGCCGTTTCCGGGATCCTCCCTAGCTTTCATCTATCCCGCGGACCGCATCGATGGCGAAGGAACGCTTCTTCCTCGAGCTGGAGCCGAGCGAAGCCGTGATGAAGAGCTGGCCCCATGTGGTGATCGTGGGTGGTGGTTTTGCGGGTCTCAAGGCGGCCCACCGGCTGGCCGGCCAGCCGGTGCGGGTGACCCTGGTGGACAAGCGGAATTTCAATCTTTTCCAGCCGCTGCTCTATCAGGTGGCCTCCGGCCTGGTGTCCGAGGCGGATGTGGCGACGCCCCTGCGGCTGCTGCTCGCCAAGGCGGCCAACGTGCAGGTGCTGCTCGGTGAAGTGGTCGATCTCGATGCCGCTTCCCGGGAGGTGGTCTTCAACGATCGCCGCCTGCGTTACGACAGCCTGATCCTGGCCACCGGCTCGGGCAGCACCTACTTCGGCCATGAGGAGTGGCGGGAACTGGCGCCGCCGATGAAGATCCTCGAGCACGCCGATGAGATCCGGCGACGGGTGCTGACGGCCCTGGAGGAGGCGGAGCAGACCCCGGATCCGGAACGCTGCCGCTTTCTCCAGTCGGTGGTGGTGGTGGGCGGCGGCCCCTCCGGCTGCGAACTGGCCGGATCGATCAACGAGCTGATGCGCCACGCGGCCCAGCGCGACTTCCGCCAGCTGGACCCTGGGCTCTGCCGTGTGGTGCTTGTCGACCCCGGCGATCGGCTGCTGCGGGCCATGGATCCGTCGCTGTCCAAGGCGGCCGGCGATTACCTCGTCTCCCGCGGTGTGGAGCTGGTGCTGGGCGGCCGGGTGCAGAGCATCGAGGCCGGCCGGCTGACGGTGGCCTTCAAGGCGCCGGCGCCGGGAACCCCCGGCGAGCGGGTGCTGGAGGCGGCCACCATCTGCTGGAGCGCGGGGGTGCGGGCCTCCCATCTCGGCAAGCTGCTGGCGGAGCGCACCGGTTGCGCGGTCGACCGCGGCGGGCGGGTGGTGGTCGAGCCGGACTTCTCGATCGCCGGCCATCCCGAGATCCGGGTGGTGGGTGATCTCTGTTCCTATTCCCACACGGCGGACGGCAAGCCCCTGCCGGGCATGGCCGGCCCGGCGGTGCAGATGGGGGGCTGGGTCGCCCAGGACCTGCTGGCCCAGCTGGCGGGTCAGCGCCAGGCCCCCTTCCGCTGGTTCGACTTCGGCAGCATGGCCGTGATCGGCCCCCTCTGCGCCGTTGCCGACCTGCGGGGCCTCAAGTTCACCGGCCCCTTCGGCTGGCTGCTCTGGGGGCTGGCCCACCTCGCCTTCATGCCCGCCAACGAGAACCGCCTCACCCTGCTGACCAAGTGGCTGTGGATGATCGCCACCCAGCAGCGAGCCAGCCTGCTGATCACCGGCCGGCCCGACCAGCACCTGGGCGTGGAGGTGGGCCTGGAGCGGGCCGAGCGGGCGGAGGATCCTCCGGCGGCCACGGCGGAGCAGCCGGCGGCGGCCTGAAGGGGGGTGCCTCAAAGACCGGGGCTGCTCTGCATGATGCCACCGTCGGCAAAGATCGTGGTGGCAGTGATGTAGCTGGCGGCGTCGCTGGCCAGGAAGGCCACCACGTTGGCGATCTCCTGCGGCTGGGCCATGCGCCCCAGGGGAATGGCGGCGTTGAGCTTGGCCAGCAGCTCCGGATTGTTCATGGTCACATCGTTGATCGGTGTGGCCACAGCACCCGGCCCCACGTTCACCACCGTGATGCCATGGGGCGCCAGCTCCAGGGCGGCGGTGCGGGTGAGCATGCGCACGCCGCCCTTGGCGCAGCAGTAGGGCGTGTTGTCGGGCATGGGCCAGTCCTCATGCACCGAGGAGATGTTGATGATCCGGCCGCCGCCGCCCTGGGCGATCATCTGCTTGGCAGCGAACTGGGTCGCGAAGAACACACCCCGGAGGTTCACATCCAGCACCTTGTCGTAGTTGTCAGGAGTGGTCGTCAGGATCGAGGTGCGGGTCTCGACGCCGGCATTGTTGACCATCACATCCAGACGCCCGTACTTGGCCACGGCGGTGTCCACCAGGCGCTGCAGGTCATCCAGCTTGGCCACATCGGCCTGCACGCCGAAGCTGGTGCCGCCGTAGGCGCCGATCTCCTGCTCGAGTTCCTCGGTGGCTTCGGGGTGGGAGCGGTAGTCGATCACCACCTTGGCACCCAGTTCGGCCAGGGCTTCCACAATCGACTTGCCAATGCCGCTGTTACCACCGGTGACAATCGCCACCTTGCCCTCCAGCAGGGTGGACAGGGCCTTGCCGGCCAGGGGGTTGGAGCTGGTCATGGGATGGGGAAACAGGCCAATCGGCGATCCTCGGCACCTTAGTGACCGGCGCCAGGCCGGACCACGCAATGCCGTGAATCTCCTCATTTCCAACGGGGTGGGGCCTTCAACCGCGACCTGCAGCCATGGAAGGATCGGCTGATCCGGCGTTGTCTTTCGCCCATCCCCCGGGGCGGCGACATGCTCCCTCAGTGCTTCATGGCTAGGGTCCGACGGGAAAGGTCCCGAGCCCGACAAGCCTCTCCCGTCAGCAACGCGACGCCGAGCCTTCAGCCCCGATTTCTTGAGCGATCATGAAGACCATTGCATTGGAAGAGCATTTCGTCATCCCGGAGCTCGTGGGTTACGGCGCAAGCACCGGGGCTACCCAGCAACCCGCAGCCTGGCAGCACATGGTGGATCTGCTCAGCGATTTCCTGGAGAAAAGAATCCCAACCATGGATCAGGGTGGACTGGATATGCAGGTCCTCTCCCTGAACTCGCCGGGCATTCAGGCTGAGACCGACACCCAGCGGGCGATTCACAACGCCAAGTTGGTGAACGATTTTCTGAAGTCGTTGATTGATCAGCATCCCACTCGCTTTGCTGGCTGGGCAGCCCTGCCGCTGCAGGATCCCCAGGCGGCTGCCGATGAATTGGAAAGGGCCGTGAAGGACTATGGTTTTTGCGGTGCCAACATCAACGGCCATTGTCTCGGCAAGTATCTCGACCATCCTGATTTTGATGTCGTCTGGGAGAGGGCGGCGGCCCTGGACGTGCCGATTTACCTTCATCCGGCTCCGGCTCCTGATGTCTCCCACGTCTTTCAAGGCCATGAAGAGCTGCTTGGCCCGATCTGGGGCTGGGGAGTGGATACGGGGACACAAGCGCTCAGGCTGATCTTTGGCAAAGTGTTTGATCGCCATCCCACGGCCAAACTGATTCTTGGTCACATGGGTGAATTGCTGCCTTTCTCCCTGTGGCGGCTGGACTCGAGATGGGAACGGGATACCCATAACGGAATCGAGCTCGATCTCGGCAGGCCCTCGGAGTACGTGCGTCGGAATATTTACATCACAACCAGCGGCGTCGCCTCTGCCCAGCCTCTTCTGGCCGCTCTACTGGCCATGGGATCGGACCATATCCTGCTTGGCACCGACTATCCCTTTGAAGATGTCGGGGTGATGATTGACTTTGTCAGGGATGCACCGATCAGTGCGATTGATCGGTCAAAGATCAGTCATCAGAATGCAGAAAAACTGCTCCGCATCCCCGCCTGATCGCCTGGAGCCGGGCGGGGAAACGATTCGCTCGTTCCGCGCCCCATCGCCATCACCAAGCTCGCACGCATGTTTCCAAATCATGAACCCAACCTCCCAGCCATCTGCCATCTGCCAGGAACGCTGGCCCATCATTGAGAAACGCCAGCAGCTGCTCATCGGACTCTGTCCCGACCTGCCTGGGATGGGCTGCTGGAATTGCGAACGCAACACCTTTGAGGGTTTCGAGCCGGAACTCGCGCGCTGTCTGACCCAGGAGCTGATGGGGGCCGCTGACAAGGCCACCTGGAGTCCGGTCACCCCGGGGGAGCGGATACCCAACGTGGTTCAAGGAGAGCTCGACATGGTTCTCTCCCAACTGACGATCACCCCCGAGCGACTGGAGATCGTCGATTTTTCAGATCCCTATCTTGTGGCCTATGAGGCGGTTCTGGTTGCTGAACGCAGCCCGTTCCAGAACCTGGACGACCTGCGTGGCAAGACCGTAGCCGTGGCTGAGGATACAGCATCCTTTCACCGTTACACCAAGCTACATCCCGAGATCAATCTGGTGACCACCGCGAAGGAATCCGACGGCGTCCATCTGTTGCTTGCCGGCAAAGTCGACGGCGTCGCCAATGACAACGTCAACCTTGAGGGCCTGCTGGCCACGATGCCAAAAGCAGATGTGGATCAGCTCCGAAAAGTCGATGTCTCCGCCTCCTTTGATCCCAAGCCCTTTGGAGTCTGTGTTCGCAAGGGCAGTCCGATCTTTCTGACCAAGTTGAATCAAGCCATCGCAACACTCAAGGCGAATGGCACGATCGAACAGTTGTTCAGGGCTTCCAGGCAGTTCTGAGCTTCTCCTGTCCTCTCTGGGTGTTCCATGGCCCCCTCGTCTGCTTCTGTGGAGAGCCACGACCCGCGCTTCGAGGCGCTGGTGCTGTTCAACGCCGAGCTGGAGCTGCTGGCCGAGGGCTTCCGCTGGCTGGAGGGGCCGGTGTGGTTCGGCGACCACGACTGCCTGCTGTTCAACGACATCCCGGGGAACCGCAGCCTGCGCTGGAGCGAACGGCATGGGGTCACCACCTTTCTGGAGCCGTCGGAGTTCGCCAACGGGCAGACCCGCGACCGCCAGGGTCGCCTGATCCAGTGCCACCACCGCAGCCGCTGTCTCACCCGCCGCGAGCACAACGGCACCACCACCACCCTGGTGCGTGAAGCCGGCGGCCACCGGCTCAATGCCCCCAACGACGTGGTGGTGAAGCGCGACGGCTCGATCTGGTTCAGCGATCCGCTCTACGGCCTGATGAACGACTACGAGGGGGGCCGCCAGGACTCCGAGCAGCCGCCGGCGCTCTACCGCCTCGATCCGGACACGGGCGAGATCACGGCCATGGCCACCGATTTCGACGGCCCCAACGGCCTGGCCTTCTCGCCGGATGAACGCCTGTTGTACGTGGCCGAGTCCGGCGCTCCCGGTGCCCGTGAGCCGCGTCAGTACATCCGTCGCTTCGAGGTGGGGGCCGATGGCCGCAGCCTCAGCGGTGGCGAGCTGTTTCACAAGATCAGCCCCGGCTGGGCCGATGGCTTCCGGGTGGATGAGCACGGCAACCTCTGGTGCGGCGCCGCCGACGGCGTGCACGTGATCGCCCCCGACGGCACCCTGCTGGGCAAGGTGCTGGTGCCGAAGCGCGTCAGCAATCTCTGCTTCGGCGACCGCTACGGCAGCCGCCTGTTTCTCTGCGCATCCACCGCCCTCTACGCCCTGTTCACCAACACCCGCGGAGCCTCCTGATCCATGGCCAATCCCCAGCTCGAAGCCTTCCTCCACCAGGTGAAGGGCGACCAAGCCCTGCTGCAGCGCTTCAGCGCCTGCCCCAGCCTCAATGCCATCGCCGCGCTGGGGGCCGACATGGGCTTCAGCTTCAGCGGCGTGGATCTGGTGAAACACCAGGCCGAGGCCACCCTGCGCCTCAGTGACAGCGATCTGGAGGCTGCCGCCGCCGGGGTGGAGCTGGAGGGCCACCTCTGGCTGATGAAGATCGTGTGGGGCTGATCGCGATGCGTACCGCCCTTGTGCTCGAGCTGGCCGATGTGGAACAGCTGCTGGATGCAGCACTGGCCGAAGCCCGGCGGGATGGCTCCCGGGTGGCTGCCGCCGTGGTGGATGGGGGCGGCCGGCTGCTCGCCTTCCGGCGCCTGGATGGGGCCACCGCCGCCGCCGCCGAGGCGGCGATCGCCAAGGCCCGCATGGCCGCCCTCAGCGGCAACGACACGGCCGGCCTTGAGGCCGCCATCAACAGCGAGCGGCCGGCCCTTCAGCAACTGGCCCCTGTGCTGGGCCAACCCGCTGCCGCCATGGGCGGCGGCAGCGCCCTGCGATTCGGCGACACCCTGCTCGGCGGCATCGGCGTGTCGGGCATGACGCCCCAGCGGGATGGGGCGATCGCCGCGGCAGGTGCGGCAGCGCTGGCGCCCTGGCCCCACCTGGCGGCGGTGGGCTTCAGCTGCGGCGATGCCGACGCCTGCGCCGCCTTCTTCTGCAGCCAGCTGGGCTTCCGCCGCCTGGATGCCATCGATCCCGGACCCGACTACGCCGCGCTGGTGGGGCTGCCCGGCGCCCGGCTCAGGTTGGTGCGCCTCGCCCTCGGGCGCGAACGGCTGGAGCTGCTGGAGGTGCGGGAGCTGGCCCCGGGGCAGCGGCCGGGCCGTCCCTTCCCCGAAGACAGCCGCAGCAACGACCAGTGGTTCCAGCACATCTGCATCGTGGTGCGCGATCTGGAGCAGGCCAGCGCCGGAGTGCGCCAGGCCATCGCCACCGGTGGCCTCCAGCCCATCTCCTCAGCCCCCCAGCGACTGCCGGAGTGGAACACCGCCGCCGCCGCCATCGAGGCGTTCAAGTTCCACACGCCGGAGGGCCACTGCCTCGAGCTGCTGGCCTTTCCGCCCGATAAGGGCGAGGCGCGCTGGCACAGCCGGAATGACGCCACCAGCCCGGATCCGACCGGCCTGTTTCTGGGTATCGACCACAGCGCCATCGGCATCGGCGACACGGAGCGCAGCTGCCGCTTCTACGACGAGCTGCTCGGACTGCGCCTCGGCGGCGATGGGGTGAACCATGGCCCGGAGCAGGACGGCCTCGATGGCCTTGCCGCCACCCAGGTGCGCATCACCGGCCATCGCTGCCCCAGCGGCGCCGGGATCGAATGCCTCGACTACCGCAGCCCCACTGGCGGCCGAGCCATGCCGGCCGACCTGGGCGCCCAGGACCGGGCCCACGGCCAGCTGCGCCTGCTGGTGGGTGATCACATCGGAGCCCTCGAAGCCATCGCCAACCGGGTGGAGAGCACCGGCGGGCACGTGGTGAGTTCAGGCGTCGTGCAGCTGGCACCCGAGCAGGCCAACGCGCTGGGATTCCGTGCCGGCCTGCAGGTGGCCGATCCCGACGGGCACCGGCTGCAATTGGTGGTGCGCTAGCGGCCCGGCTGGCCCACCACCAGCGCCGCCACCGAGCGGGGCTGCAGGGTGTAACGGGCCTCAGGCAGCGGCACCGCCTCGGCCCAGGGCACGATGTCGTTGGGGCTGGCCAGGGCGGTGTCGATCCAGCGATGCCAGCGCCCATCTGCGAAGGCGGTGTCGTCAGCGGCGATGGCGGTGGGCGGCAGCGCGAACTCCAACGGCTCCCACCAGGCGTTCACGATCAGGTGCAGCCGGAAGCGGTGGGCGGCGCTGGTGAGGGTGAACGCCAGCGAGTGGGAGTTCTCGCTCCAATCCGGTTGAAAAGGCAGCACGCCATGCCACTGGATCGAGCGCCGCTGCAGCAGCTCCGCCAGGGTGAGGGACAGGTGATCCACCACCACGTCACGCCGCTGCCGCTGGGCCAGCAGCTCCCGCACGAAGCGCAGCAGATCGGCGTTGGCCTCCACCAGGCTCCAGTCGAACCAGCTCAGCGGGTTGTCCTGGCAGTAGGCGTTGTTGTTGCCCTGCTGACTGCGGGCCACCTCATCCCCCATGGTGAGCATCGGGGTGCCCGCTGAAAGCAGCAGCAAGGCCAGGAGATTGCGCATCTGCCGGCTGCGCAGCGCCACCACCGCCGGCTCACGGCTGGGCCCCTCCACGCCGCAGTTCCAGCTGGCGTTGTCGTCTGAACCGTCGCGATTCGCTTCGCCGTTGGCCTCGTTGTGCTTGGCGTTGAAGCTCACCAGGTCGGCCAGGGTGAAGCCGTCGTGGCAGGTGATGAAGTTCACGCTCTCCTCCGCCTCCCGCTGGCGGGGGCCATAGATGTCGGGGCTGCCGATCAGCCGCTGCCCAGCCGTCCAGGCCAGGCCGGCATCGCCCCTGAGGAAGCGGCGCAGGTCGTCGCGGAAGCGGCCGTTCCACTCCTGCCAGCGCTCGCCCACGAAGCTGCCCACCTCGTAGAGGCCGGCGGCGTCCCAGGCCTCGGCAATCAGCTTGGTGCCCGCCAGCACCGGATCGGTGTCGAGGTCGAACAGGATCGGCGGGCGCGGCTCGGGGTTGCCGCTCTCATCGCGGGAGAGCACCGCCGCCAGATCGAAACGGAAGCCATCCACGTGCATGTGTTCCACCCAGTGGCGCAGGCTGTGGCGGATCAGGCGGCGCACCACGGGGTTGTTGGCATTGAGGGTGTTGCCGCAGCCGGTGTCGTCGACGTAGCTGCCGTCGGGGTTGAGCAGGTAGTAGTCGGCGTTGGCGAGGGCCCGGTAGGCGAGCGTGGGGCCATCGGCTCCCCCCTCGGCGGTGTGGTTGAACACCACGTCGAGGATCACCTCGAGGCCGGCCCGGTGCAGGGCCTTCACCAGATCGCGGAAGTCATCCAGCACCGCCAGGGGACCGGCACCGGAGCCATACCCCTGGTGGGGCGCAAAGAAACTGATCGGCTGGTAGCCCCAGTAGTTCGGCAGCCCGGCGGGCGCCGCCTGGGGATCGAACTGAAACACCGGCAGCAGCTCCACGGCGGTCACGCCGAGCTGCTGCAGGTAGGGGATCTTCTCGATCAGCCCGGCGTAGGTGCCGGCCACCCCGGGGGCCACGCCCGAACTGGGATCGGCGGTGAATCCGCGCACGTGCAGCTCGTAGATCACCGTTTCGCGCGCCGGCCGGTTCAGGGGCCGATCGCCCTGCCAGTCGTAGCCGGAGAGATCGGCCGCCACGCTCTTCAACGCGCCGGCCCAGCCGTTGCCGTCGCGACGCTGGCCCCGCTCGCGCCGGTAGGCCTCCGGGGTGGCCACCGCCAGGCCGTAGGGATCGAGCAGCAGGGTGCCGCCATCGGCCTGCGGACCGATCACGCGGTAGCCGTACACCTGACCCGCCGTCAGCCCCGCCACAGAGCCGTGCCAGTAGTGGCCCGTGTGGTGGGCCTCGCCCTCCAGGGCCAGCACCGCCGCGGGCTCAGCCGCCTCGCCGCTGTCGAACAGACACAGCTCCACCCGGCCGACATCCCGGGCGTAGAGGCTGAAGTTCACCCCGCCCGGCCCAGGGGTGGCCCCCAGGGGGGCGCTGGCGCCGGGGCTGAGGCGGGGGCTGGCGGGCACGGCCACGGCGGGTGTGGGTTTCTGCGCCGATGCTGGCCACGCCTGGGCGGTCTGAGTAGCTTTCCGCTGAACGCCGTTTCGGGTCGAGCCGCATGGAGATGACCGTGGTGGAGCTGCTGGTTCCGGCCGCGCCATCCACCCCAGCCCAGGCCGCCCTGCTGGTGCTGCGGCTGTTCCTGGGGATCTGTTTCATCCGCCACGGCTGGCCGAAACTGCGCAACCTGAAAACCTGGGCCACCGCCATGCAGACGCCGCAATGGCTCTGCTTCCTCTCGGCGTTTTCGATGTGGGGTGCGGGCATCGCCCTGATCCCCGGTCTGCTCACCCCCCTGGCGGCCCTGGCCATCCTGGTGTCGATGGCCTACGCCATGGTGCTGGAGCTGGTCTCCGGGTTCCCGTTCATCGCCCCGGATCCCTATCAGATCCCCGAGGGTGACTACGCCGGACCGATGGGGGTCGGCGAGCCGCCCAGCTGGGAGAAGGCGGCCATGTATGTGGTGATGTGCCTGGTGCTGATCACCTCCGGCGGCGGCCTCCTCTCCCTCGACAACCTGCTGATCGCCGACCTGCTGGGCGCGGTTCTCTGAGGGATCACTCCCGCTCAGGCGCTGCCGCGGGGTGATGGTCCTCCCGCTCACCGCCCCAGTATTTGAAGGCCAGCAGGGCCAGGGTCACCACGGCCATGCCGGCGCCGGGGAAGAAGATGTCGGCGCCGGCAACGGAATGGGCGGGGTCGTCGGGATCGAAGCTGTTGAGCAGTTCGAGGAAGGAGATCGCCATCGCCAGGATGATGAAGTTGGCGAACATGCCCTTCACTTCGTGGAAGTTCCGGAAGCTGAGGGTCTTCGGCAGCTTCAGCTCGCTGATGAACAGCGAGTACATGCCGATCGCCAGGGCCAGGCAGCCCGTGCCCACCAGCAGCAGGTCGATCCCCTCGAGGATGTCCATCTCGAAGCGGTTGAGGTCCACCAGGTCGGTGATGCTCACCAGGGCCAGCCGCAGCTGCTCCAGGATCAGCCGGCTGCCGCGAATGAACAGGGCCAGGCAGCTGGCCAGCAGCGCCAGGATCGGCACCAGGGTGAGGTAGCGGGCGCGGACGAGCAGGCGGCGCAGCATGACGGGCAGGAGTGGAAGGGGTGTCAGGGCAGGGGCGGCAGGCGCGGGCACGCCTCCACCAGGGTGCGGGTGATGGTGGCCTGGGGATGGGCCAGCAGCGCGGCCCCGGCCCCCTGCTCCACGACGCGGCCGCCGTCGAGCACGAGGACGCGGTGGCAGAAGCCGCCGGCCACCGAAAGGTCGTGGGTGATGAACAGCATGCCCAGGCCGAGCTGGCCCTGCAGGCGCCGCAGCAGGGCCAGCACGTCGGCCTGGACCTCGGCGTCGAGCATGCTGACGCTCTCGTCGCAGAGCAGCACCTGGGGCTCCAGGATCAGGGCGCGGGCGATGGCCACCCGCTGCTGCTGGCCGCCCGAGAGCTGGCGGGGCAGACGGTTTTCAAAGGAGTCGGGCGGATTCAGCCCCACCAGGGCCAGCTGCTCCCTGGCGCGCCGCCGGGCCTCCGGCCGGCCGGCCAGCCCATGGATCAGCAGGGGATCGGCCACCGCCTCCCCCACGGTCATCTGGGGGTTGAGGCAGGCCAGGGGATCCTGGAAGACCATCTGCAGCCGGCGCCGGGCCCGCCGCAGGGGCCGTCCCCCCAGGCGCCGCAGGTCGACCCCCTGGAGCCGCACCGCCCCGCCCCGCACCGGCGCCAGCCCCATCAGGGCGCGGCAGAGGCTGCTCTTGCCGCAGCCCGAAGCCCCCACCACACCGATGGTCTCGCCCTCGTGCAGGGTCAGGCTGACCCCGTCCACCGCCTTGATCCAGCGCGGCTGCCAGGGCAGGGAGGGCAGCGGGTGCCAGCTGCGCAGTTCCTCCACCTCCAGCAGCACCGGCGCGGCGGCGGGGGCCTCGCTGCGCCCGCCCTCCCGCTCCCGGGCGGCGCCCACCAGCCGCCGGGCCAGGGGTGAGGCCGGGGCCGTGAGCAGCCGGTGGCTGGGGGCCTCCTCCACCAGCCGGCCCTGATCGAGCACGGCGATGCGGTCGCACCAGCGGCCGGCCATGGCCAGGTCGTGGCTGATCAGCAGCAGGGCACTGCCGGTCTCGGTGCAGAGCTCGCTCAGCTGGGCCATCACCTGCCCGGCGACGGCCACATCCAGGCTGGTGGTGGGTTCGTCGGCGATCACCAGGGGCGGCTGCAGGGCCAGGGCCAGGGCGATGGCCAGGCGCTGGCGCATGCCGCCGCTCAACTCGTGGGGGAAGCTGCCGTAGCGCTCCGGGGCGATCCCCACCCGGGCCAGCAGCTCCCGGGCCCGCTCCCGGCCCCCGCCGCGCTGGGCGGCCAGGGTGTCGCGCAGGTGCTCGCCGATGGTGAGCAGGGGGTTGAGCCGGGTCATCGGGTCCTGGAACACCAGGCCCACCGCCTCGCCCCGCAGCCGCCTGAGGGCGGCGCGCCTGAGCCGCCGGGGATCCTGCCCCGCCAGCAGCAGCTCGCCGTCGCAGCTGCTGCCCGGGGGCAGCAGTTGCAGCACGGCCCGGGCCACGGTGCTCTTGCCGCAGCCCGAGGGGCCCACCAGGGCCAGCCGTTCACCGGGGCTGAGGCTCAGATCGAGGCCATCGAGGGTGGGCCGCTCACCGCCCGGATAGCGCACCTGCAGACCACCGATCCGCAGCACCGGGGCCGCAGGCTGGGACGGGGCGGGCAGGGCCATGGGCGACACCGGCGGCGCCCAGTCTGGATGGCCGAATGCGCAAATCCCCTGGTTCGTGACGATTGCCCCATACCATGGGTGGACCCTGAAGGGTGTGATGCTGAGGGTGGCACCGGATCAAGGTTCCTCTCCGCTGGCTTACGCCTCGGCCTCAACTCCTGCTGCAGAGGGGATCCAGGAGCTGCCAGCCACCGCCGCCCCCGAGCGCGACTACGGCGTCCCCCTGCCGGCCTGGCTGCGCCAGAGCCTCCAGCAGTTCCCGCCCGCCGGCGCCGAGGCGCGCCCCGTCGATCCGGAGGCCCTTGTGGCCACGGCCTTCGACTTCGCCTACCAGCTCCACGACGGCCAGTTCCGGGCCAGCGGCGAGCCCTACATCGTCCATCCGATCGCCGTCGCCGGCCTGCTGCGTGACATCGGCGCCAGTGCGGCGGTGATCGCCGCCGGCTTCCTGCACGACGTGGTGGAGGACACCCAGGTCACCCCCGAGGAGATCGAAGCCCGGTTCGGGGAGGAGGTGCGCGCCCTGGTCGAGGGGGTCACCAAGCTGGGCGGCATCCATTTCACCAACCGCACCGAGGCCCAGGCGGAGAACCTGCGCCGCATGTTCCTGGCCATGGCCAGCGACATCCGGGTGGTGCTGGTCAAGCTGGCTGACCGGCTGCACAACATGCGCACCCTCGGCGCCCTCAAGCCCGAGAAGCAGCAGCGCATCGCCCGGGAGACGCGCGACATCTACGCCCCCCTGGCCAACCGCCTGGGCATCGGCCGCTTCAAGTGGGAGCTGGAGGACCTGGCCTTCAAGGTGCTGGAGCCCGAGTCCTACCGCGACGTGCAGCAGCAGGTCGCCACCAAGCGCAGCGAACGGGAGGAACGGCTGGGGACCACGGTGCAGCTGCTGCGCGACCGGCTGGTGGCGGCGGGGCTGCAGGACTGCGAGGTGAGCGGCCGGCCCAAGCACCTCTACGGCATCTGGAGCAAGATGCAGCGCCAGCAGAAGGCCTTCCACGAGATCTACGACGTGGCGGCCCTGCGCATCCTCTGCCCGAGCGTCGAGAGCTGTTACCGGGCCCTGGCGGTGGTACACGACATCTTCCGGCCGATCCCCGGTCGCTTCAAGGACTACATCGGCTTGCCCAAGCCCAACGGCTACCAGTCGTTGCACACCGCCGTGATCGGCCGGCACCGGCCGATCGAGGTCCAGATCCGCACCACCGACATGCACCAGGTGGCGGAATACGGCATCGCCGCCCACTGGAAGTACAAGGAGGGGGGCTCGCCGGCCGCCGGCGACACCGAACGCTTCAACTGGCTGCGGCAGCTGGTCGACTGGCAGAAGGACGACGGCGGCGAGGACAGCAGCGACTTCCTCGCCTCGATCAAGGAGGACCTCTTCGACGAGGAGGTGTTCGTGTTCACCCCCAAGGGGGATGTGGTGGGGCTGCGCAAGGGCTCCACCGCCGTCGACTTCGCCTTCCGCATCCACTCGGAGGTGGGCAACCACTGCCAGGGCGTGCGCATCAACGACCGCCTCTGTCCCCTGGCCACGCCGTTGCAGAACGGCGACTTCGTGCAGGTGATCACCGCCAAGAACGCCCACCCCAGCCTCGACTGGCTCAACTTCGTGGCCACCCCCACGGCCCGCAACCGCATCCGGGGCTGGTACAAGCGCAGCCACCGCGACGACAACATCCAGCGGGGCACGGAGATGCTGGAGCGGGAGCTGGGCCGTGACGGCTTCGACGCCCTGCTCAACGGGGAGGCGATCGCCCGGGTGGCGAAGCGCTGCAACCTGGTGGGCACCGAGGACCTGCTGGCGGCCCTGGGGTTCGGTGGCGTCACCCTGCAGCAGGTGCTCAACCGCCTGCGGGAGGAGGTGCGCCTCAGCACCGCCGCTGCCGCCCCCACCCCCACCAACGAGGAGGTGGCCGCCGGGGTGGCCGCGGCCCAGCCCCGCCACGCCCCCCACGGGCACCCGTCGAACAGCCCGATCCTGGGCCTCGAAGGACTCGAGTACCGCCTGGGCGGCTGCTGCAGCCCCCTGCCCGGGGAGGTGATCGTGGGCACCGTGGCCCTGGGGAACCACGGCATCACCATCCACCGCCAGGACTGCGCCAACGTGCCCCAAGTGCCGGTGGAGCGGCGGTTGCCGGTACGCTGGAACCCGCTCGGCGAGGCCCAGCAGCGGCGCTACCCGGTGCGGCTGCGCATCGAGGTGCTCGACCGGGTGGGGGTGCTCAAGGACATCCTGATGCGCCTCTCCGACCACCGCATCAACGTCAGCGATGCCCGGGTGCGCACGAGCGCCGGAAAGCCGGCCCGCATCGATCTGCGGGTCGAGCTGCTCAGCGCCGCCCAGCTGCGCACCACCATGGACCAGATCCGCTCGATGGCCGACGTGCTCGACCTCTGCCGCACCGGCATCGGCTGAACCACCGGGAGCCCCGCCACCCCTCAGGCGGCGGCCCGACGGGCGCCCAGCAGAATCCTTTTCATGGTGGTGTCGGCCTGGAAGGAGAGCACCAGCAGATAGGCGGCCAGAAAGAGAATCCCGCCCACCGCGGCCAGCAGGCCCAGGGCCAGTCCCTTGGCGGAGAAGTCATCTCTCCAGGCCACCCAGAGGCCCGTGAGCAGCAGCAGGCCGAGAAAATCCAGATCGAACTGGCCGGGCCAGTCCACCGCCCCGATGGCCGAGAGGAAGACGCTCACCAGGTCGATGCCGTGGTGCGCCACCACCACCCCGGTGTAGCCGGCCACGGCCAGCCATAGCAGCACGAGAGCGGCACGGAAGGCGGTCATGGGGGCAGGTTCTCCAGGCGGGTTCTGCAGTCTGGATGGCGGGCAGGGTGGCTGCCGGCAGGCGGGCCAGAAGCACCACCGCCTGCTTAGTCGGCCCGCTCCTGCTCGAGGATCCGGCCCGTCGCCGCATCGATGCTGATCACGCTCCGTCCGCCCGGGCCGGCCACGTCGACGTCCCAGACGGTGCGGCCGTTCTCGGTGTCGAGATCGATCGCGATCACCCGGCCCCCGGGGGCGGCGGCCGTGGCGGTGCTGATCGCCTGCTGAACAGTGACGGCCGGTCCGGGGCCCATGGCTTCCCGGGGGAGCGGCTCCCGTTCCTGCCGCAGCACCGCCCCCGTGTTGGCGCTGAGATAGATCTCCAGGCCGCTGTTGTCGGGCCTGCGGACGAGCACCTCCCACACGGCCTGGCCGCCCTTCACCCCCGGATCGACGTCGACCACGGTGCCGCCAGGGACCCGCTGCAGGGCGAGGGCGGCCGCCCGGGCGGCGCTGATCCGGGGGGGCGTGCCGGCGTCTGCGGCCTGTCCCGCCTCGGGAGCCAGGGCCAGTCCCGCGGCCAGCGCGAGCCCGGCGAGCGAAGCGGTGAGCCGTCGAACCATCGGCATGGCCTGGAGGGCGTTCAAAGTAAGGCCTCCAGGCCGGCCACCGTCCAGTCCCATGTCCGCCCGCCCCAACCCCCTGCTGGGGCTGCCGTTCGAAGGGGTGCTCGAGGATCTCGGGCCCGCCTACTGGGACGTGGTGGAGGCGGCGGCGTTTCCGCTCACGCGCCTGCGGTTCCGCAACGACCCCCTGCTCCACCAGCTGGGTCTCGACCCGACCGGCGTCAGCGACGACGACCTGGAGGCGGCCTACGGGCGATTCGAGGGCCGCGCCCCCCTGCTGGCCCTCCGCTACCACGGCCATCAGTTCGGCACCTACAACCCCCTGCTGGGGGACGGCCGCGGTTTCCTCTATGGCCAGCTGCGCGATCGCCACGGCCAGCTGCAGGACCTGGGCACCAAGGGGTCGGGCACCACCCCCTGGAGCCGGGGCGGTGACGGCCGCCTCACCCTCAAGGGCGGGGTGCGGGAGGTGATCGCCGCCGAGGCCCTGCACCGCCTCGGCGTCACCACCAGCCGCACCCTGGCGCTGATCGAGACCGGCGAAGATCTCTGGCGCGGCGATGAACCCTCCCCCACCCGCAGTGCGGTGATGGTGCGCCTGGCCCGCACCCACCTGCGCTTCGGTACCTGCGAACGACTGCTGTTCCGGCGGCAGCCGGCCCAGTTGGAGCGGTTGCTGCGCCACGTGGTGGCCGTCTACTACCCGCACCTGGCGGCGATCCACAGCGACGGTGAGCAGCTGCTGGTGGCCTTCTACGCCGAGCTGGTGCAGCGGCTGGCGCGGCTGGCGGCGGAATGGATGGCGGCGGGCTTCATCCATGGGGTGCTCAACACCGACAACATGTCGCTGGCCGGCGAGAGTTTCGACTACGGCCCCTTCGCCTTCCTCGAGACCTGGGATCCGGGCTTCACCGCCGCCTATTTCGACCACGACGGCCTCTACGCCTACGGCCGCCAGCCGCTGGTCTGCGAGAACAACCTGCGGCTGCTGCAGGAGCCCCTGGCGATGCTGCTGCCCCGGGGGCCCCTGGAGGCGGCGCTGGAGCCGTTCGGTGAGGTCTACGACGCCCACTACCGCCGCTGCCTGCTCCGCCGCCTCGGCTTCGAAGCCGCCAGCTCCCCCGTAATGGCGGCCGCCGACCTCCCCGATCCGGTGCCCCCCACGCTGCGGTTGCTGGCCCGTTGGCCCGTGGCCTACGGCGGTTTCTTCGCCGGCCTGGCCCAACGCATCCGGACCGGCGGGCTGCCGGCCACGGCCGAGGACCTGGAGCCTTTCCTGGCGGAGGCCCCGGCACCGCCAAGGGCCGAATGGCTCGTCTGGCGGGACAGCTGGTGGCGCTTGAGCCACGCCGCGGCCTCCGGCCCGGGGGGCACCGCCGAGGCCGCCATCGGCGCCGGCCTGCAGCGCTGGAACCCGCCGGAGCCCCCGGTGCGTCCCCTGATCGAGCGGCTCTGGGCGGCCATTGATGAACGGGACGACTGGATGCCGCTGCAGCGGTGGCTGGCGCGGACGGTGTCCGGCGAGACCACTGCGGAGGGCTGATCGGTGCGGGTCCGCCGACGCGGCAGACGGCCCGTGTCAGGGGCTACAGCCGACCCAGGCGGCGTCTTCTACAACACCTCGAAGCTCAGGCTTTCTCCATCGCAGCGATGCCATGACCTCCGAACAGGCCGCCCAGCTCATCGACAACACGCTCGATCTGGTGCATCAGCGCCTGCTGGATCTGGAGTCGCAATCCCTCGACCATGAGCACAGGGCCCTGGCGGCGGAATTCCGTGAGTGGCGTCAACCTTCCGGCGGCCACATCGACCTGATGGTGTTTCCCGGACTGGCCGAATCCTGAGACTTCAGCCTCCATCAGGGAGCGGCTTTTCCCAGAACTGGGCCCGGCCCATGGCGGGGTCCAGCTGATACGGACGGAACCCGGCACTGCTGTAGGCGGCCTGGGCCGCCCCGTTCCCCTCCAGCACCTCCAGGGTGAGCTTGCAGCATCCGAGCCGACGGGCGATCAGCTCCGCCCGCTGCAGCAGTCGCCGCCCCACCCCCTGCCGGCGGAACGCTTCGGCGACCACCAGATCGTGGATGTTGAGCAGGGGCCGGCAGGCGAAGGTGGAGAAACCCTCCAGGCCGATGGCCAGCCCGGCCGGCTCCTGCGCTGCTAGGGCCAGGATGACGTGCGCGGAAGGGCGGCTCGCCAGCGCCTCAATGAGATGGGCCCGGGTGAAGGCGGACAGGCCCTGGCCGCCACCCATGGGGTCGCGGGCATAGACCTCCATCAGGGCCAGCAGCGCAGCGCCATCCACCGGGTCACTGAGGTCGGCCTCGCGAATGTCGATCAGGGGTGAGGGGGCCACGGGGATGTCCGGCATCGGTGCGGCAGCGTTCAGGAGGCCCGCTGGCGGCGCTCCAGCCACCGCAGGCAGAGGAAGCCGCTGAGCGTCGCCGCCACCACCCCCACGACCGCCGAGCCGAGCAGCAGGCGGGAGGTGAAGTCCCAGCCCAGCTGGCGCAGGGTCTCGTGGTGCAGGGTCAGGCGTCCCGGCCAGCCCCTGCCGGGCCCCAGCAGCAGGCTGCCCAGCTGGTAGTTGAACCAGATCAGGGGGATGTCGGTGATCGGATTGCTGATCCAGGTGCCGGCGGCGGCCAGCAGGTGGTTGCCCCGCACCAGGCTGGCCAGCGCCACCCCCAGCACGGTCTGGAAGCCGAAGATCGGGAAGCAGCCCATGAACACCCCGGCCGCCAGCCCCCGGGCCCGCTGGCCGTGGCTGCCCTCCTGGCGCCAGACCCATTCGATGGCCTGGCGGAAGCGACGTTTCAGGGTTCGCAGGGCCAGTAGTGGAGGTCCGGGTGCGGAGGGTGGGGCATCCGGCCAGCCGCGGAGGGCCGTGGCGAACGCCTCAAAAACGTTAAGGGAGGGAATCCCCCGCTGCCCGGCGGCCAGCCCGGGCGTGGCTGCGGCTGTGGCCATGGCCGTGGCGGGGCGTCCCGCCTAGCGTCCCTGGGTGATTGGATGGGCCGTGCGGCACGCCTCGCTCCTGCTGCCGCTCTGGGGCCTGGCGGGGTTGGTCTCCGGGGTGGTGCCGCTGCCGGGAGCCACCGCGGCCGATGCGCTCCCCGCCAGCTGCCAGATCCTGGAGCCCTCCGGTTCGCCGCAGATCTCGCCGGCGGCGATCGATTTTCTGGAGCGATGCCTGGGCCGTTTCGCCCCGATCAGCAGTCCTGAATCGGAGCGGCAGCGCATCATCGCGGCAGCGCAGAAGGAGGCCGTCTGTGTGTCGCACCGGTCACCGATCGCGATCCTCACCGGCGGCCCCCCGGGGGCGGGGAAATCCACCGGGCTCCGCACCCATGCGCCGGTGGCCCTGGCACCGGGCACGCTGCGCATCGATGCCGATGCCTTGCGGGCCCAGCTGCCGGCGTACCGCGGCTGGAATGCGGATCTCACCCAGGCCGAGAGCGGTGTGCTGGTGGATCGCCTGCTGGCCGGCATCGGCCGGCCCTGCCGTTTCGACCTTCTTTACGATGGAACCATGAGCCGGGCCGATCGCTACCGACGCCTGATTCCCGAGCTCAGGGCGATGGGTTACCGGGTGTTCCTGCTGCATGTCAGCGTGCCCGAATCCCTCAGCCGCAGGAGGGTGCTGGAGCGCTATCAGGCCATGGGCCGCTATGTCTCCCGGGCGGCGATTGGGCGGTATTTCGCCACCGGCCCTGCCACCTTTGAGATGATGTCCGGCTTGGCGGACGGCTATCTGCAGGTCGATGGCCCCACGGGCCGCGTGCTGCAGCAGGGGGGCGAGCCCTTCCCCTCCGGGCCCCAGCCCTTCCCGCCCGGCGACGCCACGCCGCGATGACGGCGCTCGTCCTGATCGCCTACGGCGTCGTTTCGGGTCTGCGCAGCACGGTGCTCAAGGGGCTGCAGCTGCAGGGGGCGGCCCACGCCATCGCCGGTGAGAATCCGATCAGCTTCTGCAATGTCTTTTCTCTTTCGCAGCTGATGATCGGCCTGGCCTTGCTGATCGCCGAGCCCGTGGATGTGGGACGGGAGATCGACGGCCTCCGGCCCCGGGTCCGCCTCGCCATCGCCGCCGATGCGTTCCTCGGCTGCTTTCTGGCCCCGCTTGCCTTCTACATGGCCCTCGACCAGCTGGCGGTGATCACCCAGACCCTGCTGTTCTCCCTCACCCTGCCGGCCTCGGCCCTGCTGGCGCTGTGGTGGCTGAAGGAACGGCTGCCGGAGCGCTTTGCCCTCAGCCTGGCCCTGATCCTGGCGGGCCTGTTGGTCGGCAGGATCTTCGGTTCCGGCCTCGGCATGGGGATGGATCAGCTGCCGGGACTGCTGTGGGCGCTGCTGGCGGTGATCGCCACGGCCACGCGCAACTGCCTGCGCCGCCAACTGGCGGCCCAGCACCTGTCCCGCGGCCTCACCGGCGGTGTCACCAACCTGGCGGGCGCCCTGGTGTTCGGACTGATCGCCCTGCTGGTCTATGGCCCCCAGCACTTTTTCCTGCTGCAGCTCTGGTGGGTGATCGGTGTGATCGTCATCTACGGCCTCACCCTCAGCCTGGGGACGGAGATCCTGCGCCAGCTGAGCACCGCCCGCTTCAGCGTCACCCAGGTGGCCTTCGCCGGCAGCGCCAGTGTGGTGGTCACGGTGCTCACGGCCGCGGCCTTCCTGCACGAACCGCTCACGCCCGGCGTTCTCGCCAGCCTCGGGCTGATCCTGTTGGGTGTCCTCCAGCGCCACCTGAGCGGCCCCAGCCCCTCCTCGTCTTGATTCCCCCCACCCCCCCGCTCCCGGGCGACACCATCGCCGCCATCGCCACCGCCGTCGCGGCCGGGGCCGGCAGCGTGGCGATCGTGCGTCTCTCAGGTCCGGCGGCCGAGGCGATCGGCCGGCGCCTGTTCGTGGCCCCCGGCGCCCAGGCCTGGGAGAGCCACCGGGTGCTCTACGGCCATGTGTTGGATCCGGCCGATGGCCGGCGGGTGGACGAGGCCCTGCTGCTGCTGATGCGGGCCCCCCGCAGCTTCACCCGCGAAGACGTGGTGGAGTTCCACTGCCACGGGGGCCTGGTCGCCGTGCGGCGGGTGCTGGAGCTGGTGCTGGCCGCCGGTGCCCGCCTGGCCGGCCCGGGGGAGTTCAGCCAGCGGGCCTTCCTCAACGGACGCCTCGACCTCACCCGCGCCGAGGCGATCGCCGAGATGGTCGCCGCCCGCAGCCGCCGGGCGGCCGACCTGGCCATGGCCGGCATCGACGGCGGCCTGCAGCGCCGCATCGGTGGCCTGCGGGAGCGGCTGCTCGACCAGCTGGCCGAGCTGGAGGCCCGGGTCGACTTCGAGGAGGACCTGCCCCCCCTCGACGGGACGCTGGTGCGGGCCGAACTGGAGGCGGTGCGGGGCGAGCTGGAGCGGCTGGTGGCCGAATCGCGCCAGGGGGAACTGCTGCGCGAGGGGCTGCGGGTGGCCATCGTCGGCCGCCCCAACGTGGGCAAGTCGAGCCTGCTCAACCTGCTCAGCCGACGCGAGCGGGCCATCGTCACCGACCTGCCGGGCACCACCCGCGACCTGCTGGAAAGCGACCTGGTGCTCGACGGGGTGCCCCTCACCCTGCTTGACACCGCCGGGATCCGGCCCACGGATGACCGGGTGGAGCTGCTGGGCATCGAACGCAGCCGCCGGGCCCTGGCGGGAGCCGACGCGGTGTTGCTGCTCTTCGACTTGCTGGCCGGCTGGTCCGCCGCCGACCAGGAGCTGCAGGCGCTGGTGCCCGAGGGGGTGCCCCTGCTGCTGGTGGGCAACAAGCTCGATGCCCTGCCGGCTGGGGCGGCCGCCGCCGCCGTCCCGTCCCTGCCGGCCGAGGCGCCCCTGGTGCGCATCAGCGCCCTCACCGGCGCGGGCCGCGACGGCCTGGTGGCGGCCCTGCTGGGCCTCTGCGGCGCCGCCGAAATCCAGGGGCTGCAGGTGGCCCTCAACGGCCGGCAGCGGGAGCTGGCGGCGGCGGCGGCCACCAGCCTGGAGCGGTCGCTGGAGACCGCCGCGCTGGGTCTGCCCTGGGACTTCTGGACCATCGACCTGCGCGGCGCCATCGCCGGCCTCGGCGCGATCACCGGCGAGGAGGTGAGCGAGGCGGTGCTGGAGCGGATCTTCGCCCGCTTCTGCATCGGCAAGTAGCCCCCCCGACGTAACGCCCGCCGCCATCACGAAACGCTCACCCCTGTTGACCGCTTAACCTCCAACGCCAATGCTTTGGGGAGCGATTCCCAGCGGCGAATGCAAACGGTCGACTGGCTCTGGATCCTGCACCCCGCCCTGGCGGTGGTGCTGATCTATCCCCTGATCGGCATGGTGGTGCGGCTCGGGGTCCAGGCCCGCCAGCGCCGGGTCGAGAAGGCCAAGCTGCCGCCCACCACCGGCCGCGACCACGCCGACCTGGGCCAGTGGCTCTCGGCGGGGGTGGCGCTGCTGGTGCTTGTGGCCCTGACCGTGGTGATCGTCACCAAGCAGCCGGCGGAGGGTTTCGACGGCGGCCCGGGCCGCGCCCTGCAGCTGCTGCTGGTGCTGGTGGGCACGGTGGTGTCCCTGCTGGCCCTCTGGCGGGTGAAGGCCAAGGGTTACCGGCTCGTCTTCGCCCTGCTCACCTGGGCCGGTGTGCTCGGCCTCGGTGCCCAGAAGGAGGTGTGGCGCCTCAGCGACAATCCCCTGAGTCCCGAGTTCTGGCAGTCCCACTACTGGGCCGGGGTTGGGGTGGTGGGCCTGATGATCTTCTCGATGGCTGCCCGCCCGGAGATCCTCAAGGAGCTGCGCTGGCGCCGGATCCACCTGAGCGCCTCCATCCTGGCGGCGGTGCTGTTCGTGGCGCAGGGGATCACCGGCAGCCGCGATCTGCTGGAGATCCCCCTGGCCTGGCAGAAACCCACCATCGACGCCTGTGATCCTGTGAAGCGGGTCTGCCCGCCCTTCGCCCCGCCTCCGATGCCCGCCCCCCCCGTCGGCGCCGCCGGCAGCTGAGGCGGCCCGTGATCTCACCCGGTGGGGCCCCGGCCCCGGTGCTGTCCTTCTCCCCGGCGCTGGAGGCCCAGCTGCGCCAGTGGCTGGGTGAGGACATCGGCCGCGGCGATCTGACGGCTCCGGCCCTGGTGGGTCGCAGTGGCCGGGCCCACTGGGTCACCCGCGCCGAGGGCGTGTTCTGCGGCGGGGTGCTGGTGGGGCCGCTGCTGGCGCTGCTCGATCCCCGGGCCTCGGTGCGGCTGCTGGTGGCCGATGGCGAGCCGGTGGTGGCCGGCCAGCGGCTGCTGGAGCTGGAGGGGCCCGCGGCGGCCCTGGTGGCGGCGGAGCGCACGGCCCTCAACCTGGCCATGCGCCTCTCGGGCATCGCCACCGCCACCGCCGCCCTGGTGCAGGTGCTGGTGGGCACCGGTGTGCGCCTGGCCGACACCCGCAAGACCACCCCCGGCCTGCGGGTGCTGGAGAAGTACGCGGTGCGCTGCGGCGGCGGCTGCAACCACCGCCTCGGCCTCGACGATGCCGCCATGCTCAAGGAGAACCACCTGGCCTGGTCCGGCGGCGTGGCGGCGGCGATCGCGGCGGTGCGGGCCTCGGCCCCCTGGCCGGCGCGGGTGATCGTGGAGGCCGAGACCGCCGCCGAAGCCGAGGCCGCCGTGCGGGCAGGGGCCGATGCGGTGCTGCTCGACGACTTCACCCCCGCGGCCCTGGCGGACCTGGTGCCCCGGCTGCGGGCCCTGGCGCCGGCGGTGGTGCTGGAGGCCTCCGGTGTGCGGCCCGAGCAGCTGGCCGCCTACGCCGCCACCGGCATCGATCTGATCTCCACCAGCGCCCCCGTCACCCGCAGTCCCTGGCTGGATCTCAGCATGCGCTTCACGGCGACGCTGGCCTGAGCCCGGCCGGCGCCTGAGTCCGGCCGCCTCCATGGTGAAGTTCCACCTCACTCCCCCGGCCGCCGTGGCTCCGCCCCCGATCGGTTGTCAGGGTGAGCCTCGATGCCCCCCAGCGCCGACCCGCGTGCCGCAGCGACCCTCTCCGCTTCCCAAGCTTCCGCAGCCCACACCCCGACGCAAAGCCGTTGCGAGCGCCGCCCACGCCTGGGCGCGGCGCTCCGCCGTGGCCGGACGTTCCTTGCTGCTGGCGCTGGTGGCGGCCCTGGCCAGCCCCCTGGCGGCCAGGGCCGAGTCGGTGCTTGAGCAGGCGGCGCGCACCGGCGAGATCACCATGGCCGGCCCCACCGACATGGTGCCCTTCGCCTACCGCGATGCCAGCAAGTCGCTGGTGGGCTACAGCCTCGATGTGGCCCGGTTGATCGAGGCGGAGGTCTCCACCTATCTCAACCGACCGGTGAAGATCGTCTCCACCGCCAATGCGGATCCGCTGGCGGTGTTCCGTGACGTGAGCCGCGGTGATGTGGACCTGGCCAGTGGGGTTCAGTTCACCTGGGAGCGGGAGATGTATGTCGACTTCTCCATGCCCTTCGCCCTCTCCGGGATCCGGGTGCTCACCCGGCAGGGTGGGCTCGATGGCTCAGCGGCCTCGATGGCGGGCAAGCGGATCGGCGTGGTGAAGGACTCCCTGGGCAGCGCCACCATCGCGGCCGTGCAGCCGACGGCGGTGCGGGTCCCGTTCGCCGGAATCGAGCCGGCGGTGCGGGCGCTGCTGGCCGGCCAGGTGGATGGGGTGGGGGGTGATTCCCTGCTGCTCGCCGGTGCCATCCAGAGCCTCGGTGGCAAGGGTTACGGCCTGGTGCCCGCGGAGCCCTTCTCCCGCTTTGCGGTGGGCTGCATCCTCCCGGAAGACAATTCCACCTTCCGCAACCTGGTCAATCTGGCCATCGCCCGGCTGGTGCAGGGCTACCTCGACGATGAACCGGCGGCCGTGGCCAGCGTCAACCGCTGGCTGGGTCCCAAGGGAGTCCTGGAGCTGCCTCCCGAGGTGATCAAGGCCTATTTCCAGTCCGTTCTGCTCAACTACGAACGGGTCCGGCCCCTGCCGGCAACGACCCCATCGGCGGCCGCCCCCGCCTCCCCTGCCCGATAAGCGGATGCTTCCCATGCCCATCTCCTCCCGCACGGCCCTGCTCGGTTTCACCCTGGCGCTGGCGGCCCTGACCGCCTCCGCCGCCGCGCAGGCCGCCCTGCTGCCCTCGCCGGCCAGCGGAGCCACGATCGAGCAACGGCTGCAGCGCATCAGCGCAGCGTTCCGCGCCCAGACAGAAGGGGGCGGGGCGGGGGGGCTGCCGCCGGCGATCAGCGGCTGGCCTACGGCTTCGCCAACGCCGGCCGGGGCGGATGGGGCAATGTGGCCGGCGGCGGCGGCTTCGTGAATGGCCACCCCTATTACGGCGGTGGCGCCGGCTTCCGCAACGGGGGCGGCGGTTTCGTCAATGCCAGGGGCGGGGGCGGCTTCGTGAATGGGGGCGGCGTACGCGGTGGGGCCTTCCGCAACTGGTAGGCCCCCTTCAGGGACAGCACCGGAGCCTGCGTTTCAAGCCCGGAAGCTTCCGTGGGCAAGCCGGGGAACCGCCCCTAAGGTGCAGCATGTGCACGGATCTGTGAATGGATTCTTCCGCTGCGGTGGCCCCCGGTTCCATCCGATCCCGCCGCGGCAGGGCCCTGGCCCTCGGATCGGTGGCCTGTCTCTGCGCCCTGTCGGCCGCCCTGCCGGCCCGCGCCGCCGACGCCGTGCTGGAGCAGGCGGCGAAGTCCGGGGAGGTGCTGATGGTGGGTCCCGCCGACAGCCCGCCCCTGATCCGCATGGGGCCCAAGGGGGAGCCGGAGGGCTACGCCATCGACCTGGCCCGCCGCATCGATCGCCAGCTCAAGGCGGAGCTCGGTGAGTCGGTGCGGATCCGCTTCGCCCCCGTCGACAACACGGGCGTCACGGTGGAGGCCGTCGCCAGTGGCAAGGCAGGCCTCGCCTGCGGGGTGCCCTTCAGCTGGGAGCGGGAGAAGCTTGTGGACTTCTCCCTGCCCATCGGTCTCTCCGGCCTGAGGCTGCTCACCCGCAGCGGCGGCCTCGACGGGTCCCCCGCCTCCCTCGCCGGCCAGCCGATCGCGGTGGTGGAGGGTTCGCTCGGGGCCGGCTTCCTCGGCTCCCTCCAGCCCAGTGCCAAGGCGGTCAGCTTCCCCACCCTGCCCCAGGCCGTCACGGCCCTCGAGCAGAAGAAGGTGGCGGGGGTGCTGGGCGATGCCAACGTGCTGGCCGGCCTGCGGCACGAGCGCAAGCTCTCCGGGGTGGCCCTGGTGCCTGAGCAGCCCTACGTGAGCTACGGCGTCGGCTGCATCGTGCCGGAGAACAATTCCCGGCTGCTGAACGTGGTCAACCTGGCCATCGCCAGCCTCTTCCAGGGCTACCTGGAGGGTCGCCCCGATGCGGTGGCCAGCGTCGCCCCCTGGTTCGGCCCCACCGGTGTGATGGCGCTCCCCTCCGACCGGGTGCGGGCCTTCTTCGAGTCGGTGCTGATCACCCGCGAAGGCCTCCTGCTGGCGGCCCCCGCCCCGGCGCCCCGCCCCTGAGGCCACCCGTTCCGCCCCACCCTTCCGCCCCCCCGTTCCTTCCTGGCAGCAACCCGATGACGAACCACCCCCGTTCCGGTCTGTTCGGTTTCCTGCTGTTGCTGGCCGCCCTGGCTCCTGCCGGCGCGGCGGCCAGGGCGGTGGTCGACGCACCGTCCTCACCCCCCTTGGAGGCGGCCCCCGGCTCCATCGACGCCCGGCTGCGGCGCATCTCCCAGGCCATGGGCGAGGCCTCCGGCCGGCCGCCGGGAGCGGCGGGCAGCGCCAAGGCACCGGATGGCCGCCTCGCCTACATGTTCGTGAACTCCCCCCGCTTCGGCTGGGGCAACGGCGGCTTCCGCAACGGCGGCTGGGGCAACGGCGGTTTCCGCAACGGCGGCTGGGGCAACGGCGGCTTCCGCAACGGCGGCTGGGGTAACGGCGGCTGGGGTAACGGCGGCTTCCGCAACTTCTGGTGACCGCCACCGCAACCCCGCCACCGGGCAACCCGGAAGGGTTCGGGCCGTTGCAGCTGCTGGTGGTCCAGCCCACGCCCTACTGCAACCTCGACTGCGATTACTGCTACCTGCCCAACCGGGACGACCGGCAGCGGTTGTCACTGGAGCTGCTGGAGGCGGTTCTGGCGCGGGTGCTGGAGAGCCCCTACGTGGGCGGTGATTTCACCCTGCTCTGGCACGCCGGCGAACCGCTCACCGTGCCGATCGCCTTCTATGACGCGGCCGCGGACTGCGTGCGGCGGGCGCTGGAGGGCTGGCAGGGGGAGCCCCTGACGATCCACCAGTCGGTGCAGACCAATGCCACGCTGATCAACGAGGCCTGGTGCGACTGCTTCGAGCGCAACGGCATCGCCGTGGGCGTGAGCATGGACGGACCCGCCTTCCTGCACGACGTCCACCGCCGCACCCGCACCGGCCTGGGCACCCATGCCGCCACGCTGCGCGGCATCGAGCACCTGCGCCGCCGCGGCATCCCCTTCCAGGTGATCGCCGTGATCACCGAGGAGTCCCTCGGCCACGCCGATGAGCTCTACGCCTTCTTCGTCGAGAACGGCATCACCGACGTGGCCTTCAACATGGAGGAGACCGAAGGGGAGAACCGGGTCTCCACCCTCAGCCGTCCCCGGGCCGAAGCCGCCTACCGCCGTTTTCTGGAGCGGTTCTGGGCACTGTGGCAGGAGCAGCCCGAGGTGATGCGGGTGCGGGAGTTCGAGGGCATCTGCAGCCTGGCCCAGGCGGATGCCCGGCTGGCCTGCACCGACATGAACAACCCCTTCGCGATCGTCAACGTGGATGCGAGGGGGGCGATCTCCACCTTCGATCCGGAGCTGCTGGCGGTGCACACCGACACCTACGGAGACTTCGTGCTCGGCCACGTCCAGACCGACAGCCTCGTCGCGATCGCGGCCAGTGCCAAGTTCCGGCGCATCCTGGCGGACATGCGCGCCGGCACCGACCGCTGCCGGGACGAGTGCGCCTACTTCGGCCTCTGCGGCGGTGGCGCCGGCAGCAACAAGTACTGGGAGCACGGCACCTTCGCCTGCAGCGAAACCCAGGCCTGCCGCTATCGGATCAAGATCACCGCCGATGTGGTGCTGGCCGGCCTCGAGGGGGCCCTGGGGCTGGCGTCCTGACCCCCTGAGGGCCCATGCAGAAGAGCCGCTGCGGTAAGGCAGCGGCTCTTGGATCGATCAGCCGTGAAACGCCGGCGCGTGGGCGAGCAGTCAAAGCAGGGGCTGGGTGTCGACCAGCCAGGGGGTGGTCGCTGTGGCGCCGAAGCCGGCGGCCGGGAACGGCGAGGCCAGGGGATCGGTGGCAAGGGGTTGGCTGCCGCTGAGGGAGGCGAGCTCCGTCAGGGCCATGATCGGCTCGCCGCTGAGCAGCGGATCGGAAGTCAGGGCCTCGTCGAAGGCCATCAGGGCGCCGGCGATGTCGTCGAAGCTGGCCGGGGCGAGGCTGGTGCCGCCGCCGATGATCGGGTCGATCGTCTCAGGTTCGCCCGTTTCCAGGGCGGCGTTCAGAGCCCTGCCGGTGAGCGGAGAGCCGCTGGCATCGACGGCGAACTGCTGGAGCAGCAGGCCGGCGCTGCTGGTGGGTGTGGTCAGGTTGTTGTCGGAGGTGAGGAAGTTCCAGTTGCCATCGAGCGTCCAGGTGCGGATCTGACC
>Ga0194130_10000193_pt1 | contig 121347 bp, 133 predicted proteins | sample TA2KigsurfametaG_FD_160084 | JGI IMG/M metagenome (GOLD analysis project Ga0194130, IMG submission 160084) | Freshwater microbial communities from Lake Tanganyika, Tanzania - TA2015050 Kigoma 12 surface | ecosystem: Environmental > Aquatic > Freshwater > Lake | place: Tanzania: Lake... | reverse complement strand
GGCTGGCATTCCCTCGGCGAACCCTTCGGCCTACATCGGAGCTTCCACCGCTATCGGTACGCCGCTGGCCATCGCGATCTGCATTCCCCTGTTCATCGGGATTGCTGAGATGATGATTGGCCGTTAACGTTTAACTATTCTAATTCACTACGGTATGAAATCATGAGTCAACAGGTTTGGAAGCTGGTGATTGTCGCCGAGGAGATTCTCTCCAAGAAGCTTACCAAGCTCATCAAGGCATCGGGTGCGACTGGCTATACGGTTAATGCCGCCGGAGGCGAGGGAAGTCGCAATGTGCGTTCAACGGGTGAGCCCAGCGTCTCGCACACGCTTTCCAATGTAAAAATCGAGGTTCTGACGGGCGCTCGTGAGTTGGCCGATAAGATTACCAAGGAAATCGAGGCCAAGTACTACGCGGACTTTTCGATCATCACCTACATCTACCCTGTTGAGGCCCTAAGGGATCACAAGTTCTAGCCGAAGCCACAGTTTCTGGCTTATCTTCTTAGGCTGATTTCGCCCCGTTTGCGTTCGCCTGCGCAGACGGGGTTGTTTTTCGTCGACGCGTGCGAGCCTTTCGCTCTGTCCCCTCCACCCTTGCAATGCTGATGCAGTTTCTCAACGACAACCGTTTTCTCTCCGGCATTCATAGCTATGAGAGGCTCCTGGCCAAGCTGCTTGCCGTCTTGCTGGCCATCGTGGTGGGGATGGGCACGCTGGAATTGTTCAGCGATGCCGTTCTCAAAATGGTCAACCTGCAGACCAACTGGTTTGATGGCAGCCTGATCAAGCTTCTGGATCGGTTGCTGCTGATCTTCATTGCCCTCGAAGTGCTTCAGAACATCACGGCCTACCTGCGTGACCACGTGGTGCAGATTGAGCTCGTGCTGCTCACGGCCCTGACGGCCGTGGCCCGGAAAGTGATCGTGCTGCCTCCCGGTGCTGAAAACAAGCCGGCCTTGATGGCTGGTTTCGGTGTGATCGTGATTGGTATTGCAGCGGCCTACTGGCTGGTGCTGATGGCCCGACGGTCCAGCTCCCCGGCTTCCTCCAGCGACTGAGGGTCGTTGTTGGAGCCCGTCTCCCCACCGTCCTCGTTCCCCTGCCCCCTTGCCCTGCCCCATCGATGAGCTGGCATCCCCACCTCTGGCATCCCACCACCCAGGTGCGCACCAGTCCCGAGCCCCTGCAGGTGCGCGCGGCCCGGGGGTGCGAATTGGAGCTGGCGGATGGGCGGCGCCTCCTCGATGCGATCAGCAGCTGGTGGGTGACCCTGCACGGCCACAGTGAGCCGGCGATTGCGGCAGCCATCGCCCGCCAGGCCCTGCAGCTGGAGCAGGTGATCTTTGCCAACTTCAGCCATGTTCCCGCCGAACAGCTCGCCACCCGGCTGAGCGCCCTGGCGGGGCTGGAGCGGCTCTTCTTTTCCGACAACGGCTCCACCGCTGTGGAGGTGGCCCTCAAGATCGCCTGGCAGTGGTGGCGCAACCAGGAGGGTGGCAGCGGCCAGGCGGGCCAGCGCCGCCAGCTGATTGCCTTTGACGGTGCCTATCACGGCGACACCTTCGGGGCGATGGCCCTTGGGGAGCGCTCGCTCTTCAGCGCCCCCTACGAGCCGCTGTTGTTTGCGGTGGCCCGGTTGCCCTGGCCCCACACCCACTGGCAGGAGGATCCTCAGGCCGTTGCGCAACGGGAGCAGGAGGCACTGCGTGCGTTGGAGTTGGCCCTGCAGACGCCCACTGCAGCCGTGATTCTCGAGCCCCTCATTCAGGGGGCCAGCGGCATGCGCATTGTGCGGCCGGTATTCCTTCGGGCCGTGGCGGAGCGGGTGAAGGCCGCCGGGGCACTGCTGATTGCCGATGAGGTGATGACCGGCTTTGGCCGCACGGGTGATCTGTTCGCCTGCCGCCGGGCTGGCATCCAGCCCGATCTGATGGCCCTCTCCAAGGGCCTCACGGGTGGCTTCCTGCCGATGGGGGTGACGCTGGCCAGTGAACGGCTCTATCAGGGCTTCATCAGTGAAGAGCCCCTGGCCACCTTCTTCCACGGCCACAGCTTCACCGCCAATCCCCTGGGCTGTGCCGCGGCGCTGGCCTCCCTGGATCTGTTGCAGGCCAATCCGGAGCGCTATCAGCAATTCGAGGTGCGCCATACCCCTCTGCTTGAGGAGCTGGCGGAGCATCCCCTGGTGCGGCGACCCCGCTGCCTGGGCACGGTGGCGGCTTTTGATCTGGACGCCGGCGAGGCGAGCTATCTCAACCCCATCGGCAAGCAGCTGCAGCGCCAGTGTCTGGAGCAGGGGGTCTACCTGCGGCCCCTGGGCAACGTGGTGTACCTGCTTCCGCCCCTGGGCATCAGCCCCTCCCAGCTGCAGCGCTGCTACGGGGCGCTTCGCCAGGCTCTGAGGGATCTCGCCTAGAAGGCTGTCTTCCTGCGGGGGCTGGGGGGGTGGTGATCACGGTTCAGCTGCCGCCAAAGGCCACCTGGCAAGCCGCATTGTGCAGCTGGGCCTCGCTGGCGTTGGTGGGGGCATGGCCGTTGAGCTCGCCATCGGCGCAGTCGGCATCCATGCGGAAGCTGCGGCCATCGCGGTCGACCACGAAGGTCACCACGTGGTCGTTGGGGGTCTCAATCGAGCCGTAATCCAGCCGGTAGGTGCTCTCCGGCACCACGAAGGTGGTCTGCTTCGCATCAATGGCGGAGGTCACAGCGGCATTGATCGTGGCGGCGGTGGCCAGACCGGTGATGCCCCAGGCAGCGGCCTGGGGAGCCCACCATCCCCAGGAGGGAGCGCCCCCATACCAGCCACGCCCATACCACCCGTGCTGCCACGGCCGGTGGCGCTGCCAGTCATGGCGAGCCCAGCCCGGATGGTGACGGCGGTAGTCGACCGGGCGATTCCAGTGGTTGTAGCGCTCGCTGTGGTTCCAGCGGCTGCTGTGCCAGCGGTTGGGATCCCGTTTCCAGTGATCCGGGTGATGTGCCCCGTGATGGCCGCGGTAGTCGTGGCTGCCTCCGTGGTGGGCTCCGTGGTGGGGGTTGGCAGCCGCGGTCGGGGCGAGCAGGGCGGGAGTCGCCAGTGCCAGCAGAGCCGCGAGCAGGGCGCTGCCGCTCGTGGTGCCGGGGCGGATGAAGGATCGTCGGTTAGGTAGGGCTGCGCTCGGCTCAGTTGTCTTCGCCTCAGTTGTGTTCGCCCTCACCCCGCGGCCCATCGGCACCGCCTGCAATGCAGCTCTTGGTCTAGGCCGGCGGTCGGCCTTTGTCATCCGAGCAGCGCCCGCAGACCCTCCACATAGAGGATGCCGCTGCAGGTGAGGCCGCCGGCCCAGCAGAGACCCCGCAGGGGTGGCACGTTGCCCACGTACGCGCCGATGTAGGCCAGGCGCAGGACGGGGTGGATCCAGGCGGCTGCGATCGCCACCGGGTTGGTGACGCCGGCCACCAGACACAGCAGGGCGGCCGGGGCGTGCAGGGTGAAGGCTTCAAAGCAGTTTTGGTGCGCCCACGCGGCGCGCTTCCCCCAGGCTGGCAGGCGATCGAACATCGCCCGGGGAGCAGCCAGATCGGCCATCTGGAAATTGGCTTGGGAGCGGGCGGCTCCCAGGGGCACGGTGCTGAAGACCACCACCCCCGCGGCCAGCAGCAGCGACCAGGCGAAGGGGGCGAGGGCGGCGGTGGGGGCCATGGCGGAGACGGGACTGCAATCTGGCGTGAGTCTGGGCGGTCATCCCGGCCCTTCGCGCGACGATTCACGCCACGATGGCGGCCCCATCCCCTGGATGCCTCGCCCCCCGTGACCAGCTCCGCCTCCAGCGCTCCCCTCAGCTCCCCACCGCCCAACTGGGTGGATCACGGCCATCCCCTCGGCCGGCTGATCGACGTCCTGCTGGCGGTGGAGCCCCTGCGCCGCCTGCTGTTTCTCCAGGCGCGCCAGGTGATCATCCGCACCGCGGAGAAGCGGGGCATCGCCTGGCGGGCGCGCCGGGAGGCGTTGCGCCGGCAGGCGGAACCCCTGCTGGCGTCGGTGGTGAACCCGGCGACGCAGCCCCCCGCCTACTACCGGGCCCGTTTCCACGCCTACCAAGAGGGCAACCTCTGCTGGGCCGCCGCCTGTGAGGCCGAGCAGGCCACCGACGCGATGGCGTTGCGGGTTTGGCCGGGGGAGGTCCTCAGCCCCGCTGCAGCCCAGCAGCGCCTGCGCGAGGCCATCGTTGCCGCGATTGAGCCCAGCCTCGACGGCCCGGTGCACCATGCCCTGGATCTGGGGTGTTCGGTGGGGGTGGGCACCCTGGCCCTGGCGGACTGGCTGGCACGTCGCCAGCCGGAACCCGCGGCGGTGAGCGGCCTGGATCTCTCGCCGGAGATGCTGGCGGTGGCCCGGGTGCGCGACGGCGAGCGCCGCATCCAGGCCTGGCATCACGCCCCGGCCGAGGCGACGGGGCTGCCCGCCGCCAGCGTTGATCTGGTCACGCTGCAGTTCGTCTGCCACGAACTGCCCCAGTCGGCCACCCGGGCGGTGCTGGCGGAGGCGGCGCGCCTGCTGCGGCCCGGCGGTGTGATCGCCCTGGTGGATCAGGACCCCGGCTCCGCCGTGATCCGGCGGCTGCCGGCGCCGATCGCCACCCTGCTCAAGAGCACCGAGCCCTACCTGGAGGAGTATTTCCGCCTGGATCTGCCCGCCGCCCTGGAGCAGGCCGGCTTCCAGGCGGTGCGCGCCGAGGCCTGCGACCCGCGCCACCGGGTGCTGGTGGCGCGCCGCTGAGCCGGCGGGCCCCGTGCCGGGGCGGCAGCGCTTTTCTAGGCTCCGGATACCCCTCTGCCGCGCTCCAGGCCGCACTCGACCCGATGGCTGACAGTTTCTCCTTCGACGTGGTCTCCGATTTCGACCGGCAGGAACTGGTGAACACCGTTGATCAGGTGCGGCGCGAAGTGGTGCAGCGCTACGACCTCAAGGACTCCGGCACCGAGATCGAGCTGGAGGACACCAGCCTCACGATCACCACCGCCAGCGACATGACTCTGCAGGCGGTGAGCGACGTGCTGCTGCAGAAGGCCACCAAGCGCAACCTCTCGCTGAAGATCTTCGACTTCCAGGACCCGGAGGCCGTGGGCGGCAACAAGGTGAAGCAGGTGGTGAAGCTGCGCAAGGGGCTGAGCCAAGAGCTGGCCAAGAAGCTGAGCAAGGCCGTGCGCGACAGCATCAAGAAGGTGACCGTGGCCATCCAGGGGGAGAGCCTGCGCGTGACCAGCAAGAGCAAGGACGACCTGCAGCAGGTGATTGCCCTGCTGCGCGAGCAGGAGAAGGATCTGGAGGTGCCGCTCCAGTTCGAGAACTACCGCTGAGCGGCGCCCATGAACCATTCCCCGGCCCTGTTCGGCAAGACCCGCTCCCTGGAGCTGCGCATTGACGAGCTGCTCGACAAGGTGGCGGAGGGGGGGATCCTGTTCGAGCGCGCCATGGTGCTGCTGCTGGAGCGGGGCCTGGTGCCGGAAACGGAGGAAAAGCTCCAGCAGTTGATCCAGCTCAAGGAGCGCTGCAACCAGCTGCGCCGGCGGGTGGTCGACACCCTCTATAGCGAGATGCTGATCCCCGAATTCCGCGGGGATGTGCTGAGGCTGCTCACCCATCTCTACGGCCTGCTGGATTCGCTCAAAAATGCCTTCCAGGACTTGCTGATCGAGTACGCCGAGGTGTTCAACGGCCAGGAAGGGATCAATCAGGTGGAGGACCTGGTGACCGTGGTGGTGCAGAGCGTGCAGGCTGCCGTGTTGGGAGCCCGTGCCTTCTTCCGCAATCCGGAAGCCGTGCGTGATCACATCAATCAGATCCGCGTCTACGAATCGGAGGCAGACGGCATCACGCTGCGTCTCAAGACCGCCCTGTTCGCCTCCGAGCGCAGCCTGGAGCAGAAACTGCTCGGGCGAGAGGCCCTCGCCGCCATCGATGGTCTTGCCGACCTGGCGGAGGAGATCAGCGACGAGCTCTCGATCCTGGCGATCAAGCGGGTGCTCTAGGTGCTCGCTTCCGGTCTGCTGTTTCTCTCCAGCGGCCTGTTCCTGGGGTGGTCGCTCGGCGCGAACGACGCCGCCAACGTGTTCGGATCGGCGGTGGGCAGCCGGATGCTCCGCTTCTCCACGGCGGCCCTGCTCTGCAGCATCTTCGTGATCCTCGGGGCGGTGAGTGCGGGGGGGGGAGCCACGGGAGGCCTGGGGCAGCTGGGGGCGGTGAACGCCCTGGCCGGTTCCTTCACCACCGCCCTGGCCGCCGCCATCACCGTCACCTGGATGAACCGGGCCGGCCTGCCCGTCTCCTCCACCCAGGCCGTGGTGGGCGCGATTGTGGGCTGGAACTGGTTCAGCGGTGCCCAGACTGACCTCAGCCAGCTCAGCCGCATCGTCGGCACCTGGGTGCTCTGCCCGCTGCTGGCCGCCCTGGCCGCCGCCTGTCTCTACCGCCTTGGCGCCCTGCTGGTGGGCTGCACCCGTCCCCATCTGCTGCGCCTGGATGCGGGCCTGCGGCTGGGGTTGATCCTGTCGGGCGTGTTCGGCTCCTACAGCCTCGGGGCCAACAACATCGGCAACGTGATGGGCGTGTTCGTGCCCGCAGCTCCCTTCGCCGCCCTGGTGCTGCCCGGTGGCCTCACCGTGAGCGGTACCCAGCAGCTCTTTTTTCTCGGAGGGCTGGCCATCGCCACCGGCGTCTACACCCACTCCCGCCGGGTGATGCTCACGGTGGGGCACAACCTGATGCCCCTCTCCCCCTTCGGGGCCCTGGTGGTGGTTCTGGCCAACGCCCTGGTGCTGTTCGTGTTCTCCTCCCAGCCGCTCTCCGACGCGGTGGCGGGCCTGGGGCTCCCTCCCCTCCCCCTGGTGCCCGTCTCCAGCTCCCAGGCCATGATCGGGGCCGTGGTGGGTGTCGCCCTGCTGCAGGGACGGCGCGGCCTGCGCCAGATCCGCTGGATCGTGCTGGCGCGGATCGCCTCCGGTTGGGTCACCACACCGGTGCTGGCGGCCCTGCTGGCCTATGTGCTGCTGTTCGTGGTGCAGAACGTCTTCGCCCAGCAGGTGGTGCAGCCCATCGGATGAGCGCACGGGTCGGGCTGCCTGCCTACGCTGCCGGCCATGGCGGAGCAGGCTGCACGGGGCGCGCGCGGGTGGCGGTTCTGGATCGACCGTGGCGGCACCTTCACCGACGTGGTGGGCTGCGATCCGGCGGGCCGGCTGCGGGTGGGGAAGGTGCTTTCGCAGCAGCCCGAACGCCCGGGCGATCCCGCCGTGCGGGCGATTCAGGAATGGCTGGGGCTGGCGGAAGGCCCGATCCCTGAGGGTCTGCTGCAGGAGGTGCGGCTGGGCACCACCGTGGCCACCAATGCCCTGCTTGAGCACCACGGTGCCCCGGTGCTGTTGCTGATCAACCGCGGCCTGGCTGATCTGCTCACCATCGGGGATCAGCACCGGCCGGACATCTTTGCCCTGGCGATCGAGCGGCCCCGCCCCCTGGATGTGCGCGTGCTTGAAGTGGGCGGCCGGCTGGCTGCCGATGGCCGCGAACTGGAGCCGCTGCAGCTGGATGAGACTCTGGCCGCGGACCTGCGGGCCGCCCTGGCCGCGGGCTACAGGAGCTGTGCGGTGGCCCTGCTGCATAGCTGCCGCCACAGCGGCCATGAACAGCAGCTGGGGGCCTGGCTGGCACCGTTGGGATTCGAGGCGATCGTCCTCTCCCACCAGCTCAGCGCCCAGCCCCGACTGGTGCCCCGCGGACACACCACCCTGGTGGAGGCGACGGTGGCCCCGGTGCTGGAGCGCTACCTGGCCCAGGTGCGCGCCGCCCTGGGGCCGGCCCCGCGCCTGCGGGTGATGTGCTCCAGCGGTGCCCTGGCCGAACCCGCCCTGCTCCATGCCAAGGACACGATTCTCTCCGGCCCCGCCGGCGGCATGGTGGGGGCGGTGGCGGTGGCCCGGGAAGCCCTGGCGGCTGCCGGTGAACCCGACTGCCCCGTGGTGGGCTTTGACATGGGCGGCACCTCCACCGATGTCTTCCACTTCGCTCCCGAGCAGGGCGAGCTGGCCTGGGAGCGGCTGGCGGAAACGGAGATTGCCGGCCTGCGCCTGCAGGCGCCGATGCTGCCCATCCACACCGTCGCCGCCGGAGGGGGATCGATCGTGCGCTTCGATGGCGAGCGGTTGCTGGTGGGGCCTGAATCCGCCGGTGCCACCCCAGGACCCGCCGCCTACCGACGCGGCGGCCCGGCCACCATCACCGATGCCAACCTCCTGCTGGGCCGACTGCCCGTGACGGCCCTGCCGGCGGTGTTCGGGGCCGGCGGCGACCAGCCGGCGGATCGGGAGGCCGCCCGGGCCCGCTTCCGTGCATTGGCGGCTGCGATGAACGCCGCCGGCTCAGGAGCTGCCAGGGCCACCAGCCCAGAACAGGCGGCGGCCGGTGCCCTGGCGATCGCCATCGAGACGATGGCCGGCGCGATCCGTCGCATCTCGATTGAACGGGGCCATGATCTGCGCGCTGCCCTGTTGGTGAGCTATGGCGGGGCGGGCGGCCAGCATGCCTGCCGCCTGGCAGAGGTGCTGGGGGTGCAGCGCGTGCTCCTCCACCCCTTGGCGGGGGTGCTGTCGGCCTATGGCATCGGCATGGCGCGGCAGCGGCTGTTGCTGGAGCGCAGCCTGGCCACTCCCCTCAGGGCCGACTTGCTGCCCCGGCTGCGTCAGCACTGCGATCAGCTGGCAGCGGAGGGCGCCGCCCGCCTGGGCGCTGATCGGCCCCCCAGGCTGAGTGTGCGTCTGGAGCTGCGCTACCCCGGCAGCGAGCGGGGGTTGGAGTTGCTCTGGGAGGGAGCCATGGGGGCTGCGGCAGGCGGCGCTGCAGGCGGCCCCCTGGAGGCGGACCAGGCGGTGACGGCCCTGGAGCGCGCCTTTGCCGCCAGCCACCGCCGCCGCTTCGGCTACGTGCCGGAGGGGGCCGCAGAACCGCTGATCGTGGAGCGGCTGCTGCTGGAGCTGGAGGCCGCCGGCGAAGACGCGGCGAACAGTTCTGAGAGCGCCGTGCTCGATGGCTCCGCCCTGGCGGCTTCCAGCGGGGCTGCGGGGGCTGAGCCGGTTCCCCGCTCGCTCTGGCACGACGGCCAGTGGCTGACGGTGCCCCACTGGCAGCGGCAGCAGCTCCAACCCGGCCAGGTGCTGGAGGGGCCGGCTCTGATCAGCGATCCCACCTCCACAAGCCTGCTGGAGCTGGGCTGGCAGGCCCGGCTGTTGCCCGGAGGTGCTCTGTTGCTGGAGCGTCGGGGGGAGCGGGTGCGCGCCGCTGCCGCCGCATTCCCGGGAGTCGCAGCCTCTTCCGCCGCCGCGCCCTCCTTCAGCGAGCCAGCTGCGGCCCGGCCCGATCCCACCCTGCTGCAGCTCTACAACCACCGCTTCATGGCGGTGGCCGAACAGATGGGCGCGCGCCTGCAGCAGAGCGCCCGCTCGGTGAACATCCGCGAGCGGCTCGACTTCTCCTGCGCCGTGTTCGACGGCCGCGGCGCCCTGGTGGCCAACGCGCCCCACATCCCCGTGCATCTGGGTTCGATGGGCGACAGCGTCGCGGCCCTGCTGGCGGCGATCGCCCGCGGTGAGCGGCTTCCCCTGGGCCCTGGGGATGTGGTGCTCAGCAACGACCCCTACAACGGCGGCACCCACCTGCCCGACATCACGGCGATCACGCCGGTATTTGCGCCGAGCGATGGCGGCTCGGCGCCGCCGGTGCTGTTCGTGGCCAGCCGCGGTCACCATGCCGATGTGGGGGGCATTAGCCCGGGCTCGATGCCGGCCTTCAGCCGCACGATCGCCGAGGAGGGCCTGCTGCTCGACAACGTGCCCTTCGTGCAGGCGGGCCGCTGGGATGAGCCCGTCTGGCGGCAGCGCCTGGCGGCCGGCCCCTGGCCCGTGCGCAACCCCGACCAGCTGCTGGCCGACCTGCAGGCCCAGGTGGCCGCCAACCAGCTGGGCGTCGACCAGCTGCAGCAGCTGATCGCCCGCCACGGTTTGGCGGAGGTGCTCGCCTACGCCGGCCACGGCCAGCGCCAGGCGGCGGCGGCGGTGCGCCGAGCCCTGGCGCGGCTGCGCGATGGCGACTTCTGCCTCGATCTCGACGGCGGCGGCCGGATCGCGGTGGCGATCCGGGTGGATCAGCAGGCGGGCCGGGCCCTGTTGGATTTCAGCGGCACCTCCCCCCAGCGGCCCGACAACTTCAATGCCCCCCTGGCCGTCACCAAGGCAGCGGTGCTCTACGTGTTCCGCTGCCTGGTGGGGGAGCCCATCCCCCTCAATGCCGGCTGCCTGCAGCCCCTGGAGTTGCTGGTGCCGGAGGGCTGCCTGCTCAACCCCCGGCCGCCGGCGGCGGTGGTGGCCGGCAATGTGGAGGTGTCGCAGGCGCTCACCAATGCCCTGTTCGCAGCGCTGGGCGTCCAGGCGGCGGCCCAGGGCACGATGAACAACCTCAGTTTTGGCAACGACCGCTGCCAGTACTACGAAACGATCTGCGGCGGCACCGGCGGGGGCCGTACACCCGCGGGGGTGGGCTTCGCCGGCGCCGCGGCCGTGCAGAGCCACATGACCAACTCCCGCCTCACCGATCCGGAGGTGCTGGAGGCCCGCTTCCCGGTGCGGCTGGAGCGCTTCGCCATTCGCCGCGGCAGTGGCGGCGCCGGCCGCTGGCCGGGGGGCGACGGGGTGGTGCGCCAGCTGCGCTGCCTGGAGCCGCTGGCGGTGTCGCTGATCTCCGGCAGCCGCAGTGTGGCGCCCTTCGGGCTGGAGGGCGGCGCGTCGGGGGCCTGCGGCCGCAATGGGCTGCTCCGGGTCGACGGTCGTCGTGAGGAGCTGCCGGCCTGCTGTGCCCTCGCGCTGCAGGCGGGCGAGGCGCTCTGCATCGAGACTCCGGGGGGCGGGGGCTTCGGTGCGCTGCCGACCACGGGTCAGCGATGACGGGGACCCTCGGCTCCCGGCTGGTCTTCCAGTTCCTGCCTCAGGGGGTGCGGCCGGTGCCGGCCCTGATCGCCCTCGTGCTGGCTTTTCCCCTGCCCGGGCGGGCCAACCCCCTGCAGGAGGGCCGTCAGCGCTTTCAGCCACAGTGTTCTGCCGGGGGCATGGTGGCCAGCCAGGAGCAGCTGGCCTCGGAGGCGGGGGCGGCCGTGCTGCGCCAGGGGGGCAATGCGGTGGATGCGGCAGTGGCCACGGCCTTCGTCCTGGCGGTGACCCTGCCCCAGGCCGGCAACCTGGGGGGTGGCGGCTTCGCCGTGCTCTGGCTGCCGGGCCCCTCCCCCGCCCGGGGGCGCGGCTGCCTGCCGGTTCAACGGCCCGGGGCGAGCGGTCCTGAGCTGGCCATCGGCCGCGGCGTGGCCGTGGCTGTGAACTTCCGGGAGACCGCCCCCCTGGCAGCCACCCCTGGGATGTTCCTGGACGCCGATGGCCAGGTCGACCGCCAGCGGGCCACCCGCAGCCTGCTCAGCACCGCCGTGCCCGGCACCCCAGCCGGCCTGCTGCTGGCCCAGCGCTGCTATGGCCGCCTGCCCCTGGCCCGGGTGATGGCGCCGGCGATCGCCCTGGCCGAGCAGGGCTTTGCCGTGGGGCCGGAACTCAGCCGTTCCCTGCGCCAGGCCGCCCCGCTGCTCCAGGCCGACCCCACCTCCCGCCAGCTGTTCTTCCAGCCGCCGCGCCAGGCGGGTGACGAGCCCCAGCCCTACCGGCCCGGCCAGCTGCTGCGCCAACCCCAGCTGGCCGCCAGCCTGCGCCGCATCGCCGCCGCTGGCGAGGCCGGCTTCTACCAGGGCTCCAGTGCCCAGGCCCTGGTGGCGCTGATGCGGGAGCGGGGTGGTCTGATTCGCCAGGCCGATCTCGACGCCTACCGGGCCCAGCTGGTGCGGCCCCTGCGCGCCCGCTTCCGCGGCGCCACCGTGCTGGGCATGCCACCGCCGAGCAGCGGTGGCGTCACGCTGCTGCAGCTGCTGCAGATCCTCGAGCCCCTGCCCCTGGAGCGCTGGGGGCTGAACAGCGCCGCCGGCATCCATGCACTGGTGGAGGCGATGAATCTGGCCTACCGCGACCGCAATCAGTGGCTGGGCGATCCGGACCAGGTGTCGATCCCCCTGGAGCGGTTGCTCAGTGCGGACCATGCCAGCGCGCTGCGCGGCCAGCTCGATCTTGACCGCCACCGTGCGGCCTCCACCCTGGCCCCGCCCGCGGCTCCCCGCCGGGAGGGGCCCAACACCACCCACCTCTCGGTGGCCGACCGCAACGGCGGCCTGGTGGCTCTCACCACCACCCTCAACTTCGCCTACGGCAACGGCGTGAGCGTGCCCGGCGCCGGCTTCCTGCTCAACAACGAGATGGACGACTTCACCGCCAGCCCCGGCCAGCCCAACGCCTATGGCCTGGTGCAGGCGGAGGCCAATGCGATCGCCCCGGGCAAGCGGCCCCTCAGTTCGATGAGCCCCACCCTGGTGTTCCGGCCCGATGGCTCCCCTTGGCTGGCCACCGGCAGCCCGGGCGGCAGCCGCATCATCACCACGGTGCTGCAGGTGCTGCTCGGCCGGCTCGTGCATGGCCTCAACCTGGCCTCAGCGGTCGCCAGCCCGCGCGTGCACAGCCAGCTCTGGCCCGACCAGATCAGCCACGAGCAGGGCATCAGCCCCGACACGCTCGAGCTGCTGCGACGCCGTGGTCATCAGCTGCAGCTGGCGCCGGCCATGGGTTCGGCCAACAGCGTGGAAGTGCTGCAGCCCGCAGCCGGCGAGCTGTGCCGCAGCCTCGGGGTGGCCGATCCGCGCCGACTCGACGCGGCAGCAGTGGCCGAGTAGGGCCGCCCCCCTTCGGAGCCGGGCGCAGTGCTCAGCTGGCAGGGGCGTCAGGCGCCGTGATCAGGTTCACGGCGGAGAAGGCCAGACCGATGCCGAACAGGGTGCCGATGGCCCAGAGGCTGTCGCTCGGCCATTCCGCGATCAGCAGCACGCCCAGGATGGCCGTGACGATGCCATCCAGCAGCACCAGGCCCCTGGCGGGCCCCTGGCCGGCGGCGGCGCTGGCCAGCTCCATCACCCCTTCAAAGGCGAGCAGGAAGCCCACGAAGAGGGTGAGGCTCACCTCGCTCCCCACCGGGTACACCAGGGTCCAGACGCCGCCCCCGAGGTAGAGCAAGCCGGAGAGCAGGCGAAACAGCCTGCTGCTGGCATCGCCACCGGTGAGCCGCAGCAGCTGGGCGATGCCGGCGGCAACGGCCACCCCGCCGATGCCGATCGTGAGCAGGGTGGCGGAGACGAAGGGCAGGGCAATCGCCAGGCCGGCGGAGGCGAACAGGAGAGCGGCTGCGGTCCAGCGCAGGGCGGGTGAAGCGGGAGCGGACACCGGAAAAACAGAGGAGCTGAAGAAACCCTAGATGTCGCCGCTGGCCGGATCGCTCTGTCAGGAGCCTCAGGCACGTGTTGATCCCCCCTTGTGGCAATTCATTACAACGCCAAGGCCCTCCAAAGAGGGCTGATCAGATTAATTCGGAATGCCTGCGCGGTCGATCGACGCGCCACCCGATTCGGATGCCTGAGCTTCTGCCGGCGCTCAACGATCACAACCTTCCCTGGATGGACACGATCCATCCGATCGTTGTGCATTTCGTGATCGCGATGGGGCTGATCAGCTTTGTCTTTGATTTGATCGGCAAGCTTTTCCGTCGGAGTCAGTTGTTTGAGGTCAGTTTCTGGAATCTGCTGTTCGCCACCGCGGCGATTTTCGTGGCGATCATCTTCGGCCAGGTGGAGGCGGGTCTGGCCAATCCCTACGGGGCCTCCAGCGAGATCCTGAATCTGCACAGCACCATCGGCTGGTCGCTGGCGGGGGTGCTCTCGCTGATGTCCGGCTGGCGCTACGTGATCCGCAGCCGCGATCCCCAGGAGATTCCCCTCAGCTTTCTCGGCGCAGGGGCTCTGCTGAGCGCCCTGATCGTGGTGCAGGTCACCCTCGGCAATCAGTTGATCTGGGTTTACGGCCTGCACACCGTGCCCGTGGTGCAGGCCATGCGTGACGGGTTGGTGTGATGGCGCCCTACATCTCCCCGCAACCGCCGATTGAGCAGCTGGCCTCCCAGCTGGGCCCCAATGGTCTCCCCTATGCCCTGCCGATCCATCCAAACCTGGTGCACCTCACGATCGGCCTGTTCGTGATTGCCATCGCCTTTGATATTGCCGGTGCGCTCTATCCGGTGGAGAAGCGCGTGTTTCGCTTCCTGGCCCTGCCGGTGACGCGTGCCGGCTTTCATGACGTGGGTTGGTACAATCTGCTGGCCTGCGCCATCGTGAGCTTCTTCACCGTGGCCGCTGGCTTCTACGAGCTGCTGCTGGCGGAGCCCCTGCCTGGCGTCATCAGCACCATCGGCCTGCAAAGCATGGAAACCATGCTGCTCCACGGCGTGGGCGGTGTGCTGATCCTGCTGGTGATCGTGGCGATGACGGTGTGGCGCGGCTACCAGCGCTTTGTGTGGCGCAAGGACATGGGCCGTCAGGTGCAGTGGCTCTACCTGCTGACAGGTCTGGTTCTGTTTCTGGTGATCGGCCTGCACGGCACCCTCGGTGCCGAGCTGGCGGCTGAATTCGGAGTGCACATCACCGCGGACCAGCTCCTTGCTGCTGGCGCTGATCTCAAGGAGGCGCTGCCATGACCAGTTCCACGCCGCGCCTGCGCCCGCTGCCCCTGATCGGACTTGCCCTCTGGGTTGGTCTGCTCGTGCTGGTGAGCGTCTGGATGAGCCAGCAGTCCTATCGCTGGCTGCCGGTCCAGGCCTCCACGGCCGCGCCCCTGGTGGATGGTCTGTTCAGCTTCGAGACGGGGGTGGGCACCTTCGTGTTTCTGGCGGTGATTTCCGTGATGGCCTGGGTGATGCTCATGCACCGGGCTGAGAAGTACGACGAGAGTGACGCCGAGCCGATTGAGGGGAACACCAGGCTGGAAGTGATCTGGACGGCCATTCCCTTTGTGCTGGTGATGGCGATCGCCATCTATGCCATCCGGGTGAATACCACCCTGGGGGTGCTAGGTCCGATGGAGCACATCCATGTGCGCGATCCGCTGGAGCAGCAGGGTGGCTATCCAGGTGATCGCCTTCCCCCCGAATCCGTTGAGGTGATTGCCCGGCAGTGGTCGTGGGAGTTCCGATACCCCAACTCTGGGGTCTCCTCCACCGAATTGCACCTGGCCGTCGATCAGCCGGTGACCTTCCGGTTGGTTTCTGAAGACGTGCTGCATGGCTTCTACATCCCCGCCTTTCGCCTGAAGCAGGACGTGGTGCCTGGCCGGGCCATCGACTTCAACCTCACCCCAACCCGGGAAGGGCGCTACCGCCTGCGGGATTCCCAGTTCAGCGGCACCTGGTTCGCCGCCAATCAGGCCGATGTGGTGGTGGAGAGCGGCCCGGATCACCTCTCCTGGTTGAAGCAGGCCGCGGGCCAACCACTCCAGAGCGGCATCAGCGATGCGGTGCAGGAATACGCCGAGCGTGGCAAGAAAAGCAACCCCGGCTGGGCCACGGTGCCTCCAGCCCCGCCTCCGCAGGTGAATGTTCCCGGTTCCAACACCCTGCCCCATGACGCCTGAGCTCGCTTTCCGATGACCTCCGCCACCTTCCCCGCCAGCGAGCCCAAGCCCTCCTGGACCCGCTACTTCAGTTTCAACACCGACGCCAAGGTGATTGGAATCCAGTACATCGTGCTGGCCTTCTTTTATTTTCTGATCGGTGGCCTGCTGGCCATGATCATCCGCGGTGAGCTGATCACGCCCGCCGCCGATCTGGTTGACCGTACGGTTTACAACGGCATCTACACTATGCATGGAACAATCATGTTGTTCCTGTTCATCTTTCCGGTTCTTAACGGTCTCAACAATCTGTTGATTCCCACCATGATCGGTGCGCCGGATATGGCCTTTCCTCGCTTGAATGCGGTGGCCTTCTGGCTGGTTCCGATCTTCGGTACTCTCCTGATCGCCAGCTTTTTTGTGCCCGGTGGGCCCGCTTATTCCGGTTGGTGGTCCTATCCGCCGGTGAGCATCCAAAACCCTCTGGGCCATCTGGTGAGCGGCCAGGGCCTGTGGCTCACGGCAGTGGCGCTCTCCGGCGTGTCGTCGATCATGGGGGCGGTCAACTTCGTGACCACGATCATTCGCATGCGTGCTCCTGGCATGGGCTGGTTCCGCATGCCGGTGTTCTGCTGGACGGCACTGGCGGCCCAAACTCTGCAGCTGATTGGCCTCCCGGCCCTCACGGGCGGAGCGGTGATGCTGCTGTTCGATCTTGTGGCCGGCACGTCGTTCTACAGGCCGGAAGGGGGTGGTGATCCAGTGCTTTATCAGCACTTTTTCTGGTTTTATTCGCATCCGGCGGTCTACGTGATCATCCTGCCGGTGTTCGGCATTTTTTCCGAACTCTTTCCGGTGTATGCCCGCAAGCCCCTGTTCGGCTACGTCTATGTGGCTCTGGCCTCTTTCATCATCGTGGGCCTGGGTTTGGTGGTTTGGGTTCACCACATGTTTCCCAGTGGAGTGGCCCAGTGGATGCGCAATCTCTTCATGGTCACCACCATGCTGATTTCAGTGCCCACCGGCGTGAAGGTGTTTGCCTGGCTTGGCACCCTCTGGCGCGGCAAATTGCGGCTCACAACACCGATGTTGTTCTGCCTCGGTGGGCTCTTCAACTTCGTGTTCGCCGGCATCACCGGCATCATGCTGGCCACCGTGCCTGTGGATATTCATGTCAGCAATACTTATTTTGTTGTCGGCCACTTTCACTATGTGATCTACGGGGCGGCCGTGATGGGCGTTTTCGCGGCGATCTACCACTGGTTTCCAAAGTTCATCGGGCGCATGCCCTACGAGGGGCTTGGCAAACTCCACTTCCTGCTTACGTTTGTTGGGGCGAACCTCAACTTCCTGCCCATGCACCCCCTGGGCCTGATGGGAATGCCGCGTCGTGTGTCCTCCTACGACCCCGAATTTGCCTTCTGGAACGTGCTCGCCAGCCTGGGGGCCTTCCTGCTCGGGGTGTCGATCATTCCCTTCCTGCTCAACATGGTGAGCTCCTGGGTGCTGGGCCCCAGGGCAACCCACAATCCCTGGAATGCCATCGGTCTGGAGTGGCTTCTGCCCTCGCCCCCGGCCGAGGACAACTTCGGCGAGCACGTGCCCACCGTGATCTCCCGGCCCTATGGCTACGGCCTGGGCCAGCCCCTGGTGGAGAACCAGGAGGCGATTGAACGGGAGCTCAACCTTCAGGAGGCCCGGGCATGACCAGCACCACTCCCCCCAGCGGCTCGCTCGCTCCCCACGGCGAAGGTGGAGAGGGGCATGCCAACCACAGCCTCACCGGCTTCGTCATCTTCCTGTGCTCCGAGAGCGTCATCTTCCTGGCGTTCTTCAGTGGCTTTGCCGTGCTGAAGACCTCAGCCCTCAACTGGTTGCCCGCCGGTGTGGAGGGTCTGGAATGGCGCATGCCGCTGATCAACACGATTGTCCTGGTGTCGAGTTCCGGCACGATCTGGCTGGCGGAGGTTCTCAAGGCCCAAGGCCGTCTCTGGGGTTTCCGGGCCCTCTGGCTGCTCACCATGGCCCTGGGGGCCTATTTCCTCTATGGCCAGGCCGTGGAGTGGAGCGGTCTTGCGTTCGGGTTCACCTCAGGCACCTTCGGCGGCACCTTCTATCTGCTCACCGGTTTTCACGGTCTGCATGTGGCGACCGGTGTGCTGCTGATGGCCCTGATGCTTGTGAAATCCTTTCTTCCCGGTAACTACGACGGGGGTGAAGAGGGCGTCCAGGCCACATCCCTGTTCTGGCACTTTGTGGATGTGATCTGGATCATCTTGTTTGTGCTCATCTACGTGTGGCAACGTCATTGAGGAGCCGCCCATGATCATCGACGACCGCCATTACGACGTGATCATCATCGGCAGCGGCGCTGCCGGTGGCACGATCGCCGCTGCCCTTTCTGAGGCGGGCCATGCCGTGCTCCTGCTCGAGCGCGGTGGCAGCATGCCCCTGGCCGACCAGAACCTGGCTGGCGTGGAGCTGTTCCGCAAGGACCGCTACCACCCCAACGAGCGCTGGTTCGGCACCGATGGCGATCCCTTCGCGCCGCAGACGATCTACGCCTTCGGCGGCAACACCAAGATCTGGGGGGGGGTGCTCGAGCGCATGCGCGAGCGGGAGTTCGCCGGCCTGCCGCTGCAGGAGCGCCAGGCGCCGGCCTGGGGACTGAGCTACGCCGACATGGAGCCCTGGTATGCCGAGGCTGAACGCCTCTACCGGGTGCATGGTCAGCGCGGCAGCGATCCCACCGAGCCCCAAGGCACCGCTCCCTTCGGCTTTGCCCCCAAGCCGGTGGAGCCGTTTCTGTCGGCCCTGGCGGACGACCTCCAGCGCCATGGTGTGCACCCCTATCGCCTGCCCCTGAGCTGGTCGGAGTCCAGCCGTGATCCCAGTGGTGATGCGGAGCTGTTCGGGGTGGAGCCGGCCCGGCAGCGGGTCGAGGTGGTGGTGCGCGGCGGCGCGGCGGTGCAGCGCCTGCACGTGAATCCCTCGGGCAGCGAGGTGCGCGGGGTGGAGGCCCTGATCGATGGCCAGAGTTGGCTGTTCAGCGGCCACCAGGTGGTGCTGGCGGCTGGAGCGATCAACACCCCGGCGATCCTGCTGCGTTCCGGCAGTGATCACCACCCCCGCGGTCTGGCCAATGGCTCCGACCAGGTGGGCCGCAACCTGATGAAGCTTCAGCTCACGTCGATCCTGCAGCTCGCCAGCGAGCCCAACGACGGCCGCTATGGCCGTGGGTTCGGGGTCAACGACTATCTCTGGGGAGACCAGAACGTGTCATTCCCGCTCGGTTCGATTCAGAGTGGCGGTGGCGTGTTGCAGGACGCCCTGTTTGCCGAATCGCCGCCGGTGCTCTCGCTGGTGACCAAGCTGCTGCCCGACTTCGGACTGGAGCAACTGGCTTCCCGTTCCATCACCTGGTGGGCGATGAGCCCCGTGCTGCCGGATCCACACAACCGCGTCAGCCTGCGCAATGACCACATCCAAGTGAACTATCGGGTGAACAACTTTGAGGCCCACGACCGGCTCGTGTATCGCTGGATCGATACCCTCAAGGCCGTGGAGGCCGATCCCCTCACCCGGGTGGTGCGTGGCGCCCCCACCCATCCCCGGGGCGAGGCGCCGCTCTCCGCCATCGGCTATGCCTGTGGCACCTGTCGCATGGGCGAGAACCCAGCCTCCTCGGTGGCGAATCTCCAGGGTCGCACCCATGAGGTTGCCAATCTCACCATCGCCGATGCCAGCCTCCTGCCGGCCTGCCCGGCCATGGGTTTCGGCCTCACGGTGATCGCCAACGCCCTGCGGATCGTCGAGGGCCTGTCCAGCGTGCTCCGATGACGGTATCCCTTCCCTCCGAGGCCAAGCGGATTGCCGAGCGTGACTCCGGTCATGCCCCCTGGAGCCTGTGGGGCAGCTACCTGCCCGATCGCCAGTGGGGCACCGTCCGCGAGGACTATTCCGCCGATGGCGATGCCTGGCGCTCCTTCCCACACGATCACGCCCGCTCACGCGTCTATCGCTGGGGTGAAGACGGTCTGCTGGGCATCTGCGATGAGCAGTGCCGGCTGTGTTTTTCCCTGGCCCTGTGGAACGGCCAGGATCCCATCCTCAAGGAGCGCCCCTTTGGCCTGAGCAACCCTGAGGGGAACCACGGCGAAGACCTCAAGGACTACTACTTCCACATCGCCAACACCCCTACCCACAGCTTCATGCGTGGGCTGTACAAATATCCCCAGGCTCGCTTCCCCTATGAGCAGCTGGTGGCGGAGAATGGCCGCCGCGACCGCACCCAGCCGGAATACGAGCTGGTGGATACGGGCATCTTCGATGAGGGCCGTTACTTCGATGTGTTCATCGAGTACGCCAAGGCCTCACCCACCGACCTGCTGATCCGCATCCGGGCGATCAACCGCGGTCCCGACGCGGCGCCGCTCAGCCTGCTGCCCACGCTCTGGCTGCGCAACACCTGGGCCTGGGGCTATCCCGATCAGATCCGACAACCGTTGCGGCTCGACGGGAATCGGCTGATCACGCCCACCCTCCCATCCCTCGACTCCTATGAGCTGCTGCTCAACGGATCGGCCCAGTGGCTGTTCACCGACAACGAGACCAACGATGAGCGTCTCTACGGCCAGCCCAACACCGCCCCCTTTCAGAAGGACGGCTTCCACCGCTTCCTCATCGAGGGGGAGCAGGGTGCCGTCAACCCTGGTGGTGAGGGCACCAAGGCTGCGCCGCTGCTGCAGCACACCCTGAAGCCGGGCGAGACCTGGACGGTGGAGCTGCGTTTGCGGGCGCTGGTGCCGCACGACCCTGCCGACACACCCGAGGACGATGATCCACTGCCGTTCGGCGATGCCTTCAACGCCTTGTTCGAGGCCCGCGAGCACGAATGGCAGGCCTACATGGAACACCGCTTGCCGGGACTGACGCCCGACGACCGGCTCATCCACAGCAGTGCCCTGGCCGGGCTGCTGTGGTGCAAGAAGTATTACGGCTGGAGCGTGGTGCGCTGGCTGGATGGTGATCCCACCCATCCGGCGCCACCGCCGGAGCGCATGCACTCGGAGACGGCTCCGTGGCGTCGTCTGCATGCCGACGACATCATCGCCATGCCGGATGCCTGGGAGTACCCCTACTTCTGCCAGTGGGACCTGATGTTCCACGCCGTGTCGTTTGCCATCGTCGATCCGGCCACGGCCAAGCAGCAGTCGATGCTGCTGCGCTCGCCCCATTACACGGCTCCCAACGCCCAGACGCCGGCGTACGAGTGGGCCCTGTCGGATCCCAACCCACCAATCGGGGCCTGGGCCGTGATGCGGATCTTCCAGATCGAGCGCAAGCAGGCCGAGGGCACGGCCGACTTCGCCTACCTGCGGGAAGCGCTGCGCAAGCTGCTCCTCGAGTACGGCTGGTGGGCCAACCGCAACGATCGCTCGGGCGACAACATCTTTGAAGGGGGCTTCCTCGGCCTTGACAACATCGCCGTGTTTGACCGGCGATTTCCACTCTCCGATGGAAGTCACATTCTGCAATGCGATGGCACTGCATGGATGGCTTCGCTGAGCCTGAACCTGCTCAACATAGCGGTAGAGCTCAGTCGTGATGAGCCTGAGTATGCCGATATCTGCGAGCGCTTTGTTTACGACTTCTTGGTGCTGACTTTTGCGCTCAATGTTCCGGCGCAACGTGAGTACATAAACTGGGATGAAGAGGATGGTTTTTACTATGACGTGATCAAGCGGCCCGATGGCAGCACCGATTATCTCCGCACCCGCTCCGTTTCCGGTTTGATTCCACTGCTGGCCGTTGCCAGTTTTGATGTGCAGACCGTTGAGCGCCTGCCGATGTTGGATGTGCTCAAGAGTGGCTCCTGGCTGATTCACGAGCGCACCTCACCCACCTGGCTGGAGGCCAACATGGGGCGCTGGCATAACGATCGCCTCTTGCTTGCCCTGGTGCCGGAGGACCGCCTGCGGCGGATCTGTCAACGCCTGTTCGACGAGGATGAATTCCTGTCGCCCTACGGCATTCGGGCCCTCTCCAAGGTGTATGAGGACCATCCCTATCGCTACACGGCGGGCTCCGACAGCGAGGAGCTGCGCTATAGCCCTGCGGATAGCCCGGTCGCGATGTTCGGTGGCAATTCAAACTGGCGTGGGCCTGTTTGGATGCCGATCAACTTCCTCCTGATTGAGTCGTTGCAGAAGTTTGCCCATTTTTATGGCGACAGCTTCAAGGTGGAGTTTCCCACCCGTTCCGGCAACTGGATCAATCTCTGGGACGCTTCGCTGCAGCTTCAGAAGCGCCTTGTGGGTATCTTCCGCCGCGATGCCATGGGACGGCGTGCATTCAACGGCGATGTTGACCTGTTCCAGAATGATCCCCACTGGCGGGATCTGCTCCTGTTTAACGAATATTTTCATGGTGACAACGGCCGCGGTGTCGGTGCCTCTCACCAGACCGGCTGGAGTGCCGTGGTGGCCAAGATGATCAATCAGCTGCATCGTTATCCCAGCGGTTGACGTTCACCCCAGAACGTCGAGCGGCGATCACGACTTCTCTTCGCTCCCCCACCGATGGCCCTGGTGTCCTCTCAGGATCTGCTCACCGGCATCCACTGTTCGCCGTTGCCCGTGGCCGGCCAGCAGCACGTGGCCGACGGCGCTCATTTCGATGTGGTGATCATCGGCAGTGGCGCCGGTGGCGGCACCCTGGCCCGCACCCTGGCGCCCACCGGCCTGAAGATCCTGGTGCTGGAGCGGGGCGACTGGCTGCCCCAGGAGCCCCAGAACTGGGATGCGGAGGAGGTGTTCCAGAAGAACCGCTACGTGTCGAAGGACACGTGGTACGACAAGCACGGCAAGCCCTTCCAGCCTGGCAGCCATTACTTCGTGGGCGGGGCCACCAAGATGTATGGCGCCGCCCACTTCCGGCTGCGCCAGCAGGATTTCGAGGAGCTGGTGCACTTTGACGGCATTTCGCCGGCCTGGCCCCTGCGCTACAGCGACTTCGAGCCCTGGTATCAGCGGGCCGAGGAGATGTATCACGTGCATGGCCTGCGCGGTGAGGACCCCACCGAGCCCCCGTGCAGCGGCCCCTATCCCCATCATCCGATTGCCCACGAGCCCCGCATCCAGAAACTGGTGGATGACCTGCGGGCTGCCGGGCTGCATCCCTCCCATGCCCCCTGTGGCGTGATGCTGGATGAAGCGAACCTGGCCTTCAGCCGCTGCCGCAAGTGCAACTGCTGTGACGGCTTTCCCTGCCTGGTGCACGCCAAGAGCGATGCCGATGTGCTGGGGATGCGGCCGGCCCTCGCCAGCAGCAACGTGTCACTGCTCACCCGTGCCGAGGTGCGCCGCCTCGTCACCGACGCCAGTGGCCGGAGTGTGACGGCTGTGGAGCTGCAGCGCGGTGGTGAACCCCTGCGGGTGAGCGGCGATGTGGTGGTGGTGAGCTGCGGTGCGGCCAACAGCGCCCGGCTGTTGTTGATGTCAGCCAGCGATCAGCATCCCCGGGGCCTGGCCAATGGCTCTGACCAGGTGGGCCGGAACTACATGTTCCACAACAGCAAGGCGATGGTGGCCCTGGCCCATGAGCCCAACACCACCGTGTTTCAGAAAACCATCACGATCAACGACTGGTATCTGGGGGATGCCGAGTTCGATTACCCGATGGGCAACATCCAGATGACCGGCAAGACCAACGGCCAGATCATGAAGGGCTATGCGCCCTTGGAAACCTTCCTGATGCCCGGTTGGTCGATGGACAAGATCGCCGAGCATGCCCTGGATTTCTGGATCTCCTCCGAAGATCTGCCGGATCCCGACAACCGGGTGACGATCGACGGCCAGGGGCATATTCACCTGAGCTACACCCCCAACAACCAGACCGCTGCTCAGCGCTTGTATGGACGCCTCACCGGCATGCTCGACCGTCTCTACCTGCGCAACCACCTGGTGGAGCGGCAGATCTACATCAAGAGCATGATGAGCATTGCGGCGGTGGGTCACCAGGCCGGCACCTGCCGCTTCGGCACCGATCCGGCCACCTCGGTGCTCGATCTCCACTGCAAGGCCCACGAGCTCGACAACCTCTACGTGGTGGATACGAGCTTCATGCCCACCATCGGTGCGGTGAATCCCTCGCTCACCGCCATCGCCAATGCGTTGCGGGTGGGCGAGCATCTGCGCGAACGGCTGCGCGCCTGAACAAACTCCCCCTACTGGTCCCGCGAGTGCCGCCCGATGGTTCGTCAGCTGATCCGGCAGCTTGTTCAGCTTGCCCTGCTGGGAGTGTTGGTGGGCCTCGCCTGCTGGCCGTTCAACCTGCTGGATCGCTGGCAGGACGCTCTGCTGCGCCAGTTGCCCGCCTTCAGCGGTGAACCCTGGCAGCCCCAGACTGTGTTGCTCGCCTGCGCCCCCTTGGTGGCTGTGCCGGTGCTGCTGACGCTCCAGCGCGGCGTGTGGGCCGGCGGCGCTGGATCCGGCATCCCCCAGACCATGGCCAGCGTGGAGGATCCGGTCCTGGCCCCCCGCCTTCTGGGCCTCCGTCCCACCCTGCAGCGCCTTGGCCTCTGGACGATTGCCACGCTGAGCCTCCTGCCCCTGGGGCGTGAGGGCCCTGTGGTGCAGGTGGGTGCGGCGGTGGCCCAGGGACTGCGCAGCCGGTTTCCGCGTCTGCTGGGTGAACTCACCACGGCCGATCTGCTGGCCGTGTCTGCCGGAGCGGGCCTGGCGGGTGGCTTCAACACCCCGTTGATGGGGGTGGTGTTCGTGGCGGAGGAATTCACCAACCGCTTCATGGCGCCGCTGGTGTGGCCGGCGCTGGTGATCTGCGCCGTGGCGGCGGCCTTCAGCAATCTCACCGGCCAGCCGGAATTTGCCCTGGGCATCCTGGCTGTGCGGCCCAGCGAGCTCACCCAGATGCTCTGGGCGATGCCGATCGGTGTGCTGGGCGGGTTGCTGGGCGCCGGTTTCGGCCGGTTGCTGCTGGCCCTCACCCGGCGGTTCCTGCGCCTGGCCAGGAGCCATCCCCTGGTCCTGGGTCTGGCCATCGGCACGCTGCTCAGCCTCTTTCTGCTGGCGAGCGGGGGCTCCAGCGGCGGAGACGGCGAGGCGCTGATGGGCCAGCTGATCGCGGTGGAGGGATCCCGGGCCACGGGCCATGGCGGCCCGCTCGGCGATCTGCTCACCCTGTTGCTGCGGGTTCTCGGACCTGCCCTTTCCCTGGGGGCCGGGATTCCTGGCGGTCTGATCGATCCGGCCCTCGCCTTCGGCGCCCTGCTCGGTCGCGCTGTGGGGGGCCTGGCCGGTCTGACTGGCATGGGCCTGGCGCTGGGCATGGCGGCGGGGCTCGCCGGGGCGACCCAGCTGCCGGTGATGACGGTGTTGTTCGCCCTGCGTCTGGCCGGCGATCAACAGCTCCTGCCCGGAATGCTTCTGGCCGCCGTCCTGGCAGCGCTGGTGAGCCGTCTGATCGTGCCTCAGCCCATCTATCACGCCCTCGCCGAGGTGAGTCGACCAGCCGCTTCATGAGCGGGGAGCCGGTTCAGCCAGCCAGCAGGCTCTGAACCAGATCGGCGATCAAGAGGTTGTCGATCGAGAACAGGCCGCCGCCGCAGCCGATCAGCACGAGGCACATCACCACGTACATGGCGGCCTTCTCCGAGCTGGGGGGCTCGCCCACCCCCATCGGGCCGGCATAGTCGCCGGCGGGAATCTGGTAGGGGTCGGGGGCGATGAAGGGAAAACCGGAGCGGATCTCCAGCACCATCGCGTAGGCCATCGAAACCAGGATCGCCAGCGATGCCAGGGGCGTCAGCAGTCCGGGCAGCAGGGCGATGCCCGCGGCGAACATCGAGAAGGCCGAGAGGAAGCAGAGCCACTGCGGCGTGTTCAGCGCCTGGGCCCAGGTGGAGAGGTTGCGCAGCTTGGGCCAGCCGTGGCGGATGAAGCACACCCCCATGAACAGCCGCAGCAGCAGCAGCGCGGCCTGGGCCGCCGCGGAAGGCGCAACCGGCACCAGCAGTTCCACCACCGTGACGTCCATCAATTCGACCTGATTTTCTCTGCAACGTAGGCAGCGGCCCTGGCCCTGGCCACCATTGGCGGGTGACCACACACAGAGCGAGGGCCTGGCTGTGACCACCATTCCCCTGGGCCTCTCCGCCGGCTGCAGCGCGCCGCTCGGAGCCAGCCTGCAGCCGGGGGGAGTGAACTTCAGCGTGCATGCCCGGGGCTGCGCTCACCTGGAGATCTGCCTCTTCGAGGGGCTCGAGGATCCTGAGCCGGCGGCGGTGCTGGTGCTCGAGGGGGAACAGCACCGCAGCGGCTCCTACTGGCATGGCCTGGTGGCCGGGCTGGGCCCCGGCCAGCTCTATGGCTACCGCCTGCCGGCCGATCCCGACGGCCTGCTGCTCGATCCCTATGCCCCGGCCCTGGCGGTGCCGCCGGGCTACAGCCGGCAGCGGGGCCAGCGGCGCCAGGGCGGTGACGGCTGGGCCGGGGCGATGAAGAGTGTGGTGGCCGACCTCGGCAGCTACGACTGGCAGGGGGATCGCCCCCTGCGCCGGCCCGCCCGCGAAACGGTGATCTACGAGCTGCATGTGCGCGGCTTCACGGCCGATCCCAGCGCCGGCATCCCCGCCGGGCGGGCCGGCACCTACGCGGGGCTGATCGACAAGATCCCCTACCTGCAGGAGCTGGGGATCACCGCGGTTGAGCTGCTGCCGGTGTTCGCCTTCGACGCCCAGGCGGCGCCGGCGGAGCTGGTGAACTACTGGGGCTACCAGCCGATCACGGTGCTGGCCCTCCATCCGGCCTACACCAGCGGCAGCGATCCGCTGGCGGCCCTGGATGAATTCCGCGACCTGGTGAAGGCCCTGCACCGCGCCGGCATCGAGGTGATCCTGGATGTGGTCTTCAACCACACCGCCGAGGGGGCGATGGCCGGGCCGGCGGCCGGGCCCACCCTCTCCTACCGGGGCCTGGCCCCCCACGACTACTACCTGCTGGAAGGGGAAGGCGACAGCCTGCGCGATCTGGATGTGACCGGTTGCGGCAACACCTTCAATGCCAACAACCCCGTGGTGCGGCGGCTGATCCGCCACAGCCTGCGCCACTGGGTGGAGCAGATGCACGTGGACGGCTTTCGCTTCGATCTGGCCGCCGTGCTCTCCCGCGATGAGGAGGGCAAGCCGGAGCCACGCCCGCCGATCCTGTTCGATCTCGACAGCGATCCCGTATTGGCGGGCACCAAGCTGATCGCCGAGGCCTGGGATGCGGCCGGTCTCTACGAGGTGGGCAGCTTCGTGGGCGAGCGCTGGCAGGAGTGGAACGGCCGCTTCCGCGACGACCTGCGTCACTTCCTCAAGGGGGACGGCGGCTTCGCCTGGGCGGCGGCCCAGCGCCTGATCGGCAGCCCGGACATCTATGGCCCCCGGCGGCGGGAGGTGGAGGTGAGCGTGAATTTCCTCACCTGCCACGACGGCTTCACCCTGGCCGACTGGGTGAGTTTCAACGCCAAGCACAACGAGGCCAACGGGGAGGCCAATCGCGACGGTTCCGATGACAACGCCAGCTGGAACTGCGGCGTGGAGGGCCCCAGCGACGATCCGGAGGTGCTGGCCCTCAGGGCCCGCCAGCAGCGCAATGCCCTCTGCCTGCTGCTGCTCGCGGCCGGCACGCCGATGCTGGCCATGGGCGATGAGGTGGGCCGCAGCCAGCAGGGCAACAACAACGCCTACTGCCAGGACAACCCGATCAGCTGGTTCGACTGGACCCTGGTGGAGCGCCATGCCGACCTGCTGCGCTTCACCCGCGAGCTGATCGCCTACCGGCAGCGGCGCGATGTGGTGGTGGATCACACCAGCCTGCCGCTGGCCGAGCTGCTGCGGCGCTGCGCCGTGGAGTGGCATGGCGTGGAGCCCTGCCGGCCCGACTGGGGGCACGACTCCCACTCCCTGGCCCTGAGCTGCACCAGCAGCGAGCACCGCTTTCGGATGCACGTGATGGTGAATGCCTGGTGGCAGCCCCTGCGCTTTGTCCTGCCGCCCACCGGCCTGGCGGATGGCTGCTGGCATCGCTGGATCGACACCGCCCGGCCCAGCCCCGACGACATCGTCGCCTGGGGGGAGGCGCCCCTGCTGCCCGACCACGCGTATCAGGTTCAGGCCCGTTCGGTGGTGGTGGTGCTGGTGCGGGCGGGAGCTGGGGATACCCCATGATCGCGCTCACCTGCTCACCCCGCCAGCAGGTCCACGCCAGTCTCCGCAATGTCAGTGCCACCCCCACCCTCCCCCTCAACCGGGCTGCGCCGCTGTCTGGACCCAGCGGCGATCCTCGGCCAGTCCCTGGCCACGGTCGGGCTCACCCTCACGGCGGTCCTCAACATCCCTGATGTGCAGCAGGCTGCCGGCCGGGCCACCTGGCTGGCCTACGCCATCGCCCTCGCGGTGATCCTGCTGGTGAGCGAAACGCTGGTGCTCTTCCGGCATGAGCCCGCCCGGCCCACCGGCATCGCCGGTTACGTCGAGGTGGGCCTGGGCCAGGGTGTCGGGGGTCTTGCCAGTTGGGCGATGCTGCTGGGCTACGGCGCCGCGGCCCTGGCCTGCATGGCCTTTCTCGGGTCCTATCTCAGCGTTCTGCTGAAACCACTGGGACTGCCGCCCCTACCCCTGGCCACCTTTCTGGCAGGCGGCCTGGTCAGCCTGGACCTGGCTCGCCGAGACGTGCGTCTCTCCACCACCACCATGCTGCTCACCGAGACCGTCTCGGTGCTGATCGTGCTCGGGCTCTGCCTGGTGGTGCTGCATCAGGGAGGGGCACAGGCTGACCTGCGGGCGATCGACCCCATCGGCGACACGGGTGCCCAGGTGCGCGCCGGCCTGATGGTGGCCGTGCTCAGCTTCATGGGATTTGAGAGCGCCGCCAACCTCGGTCAGGAGGCGCTGCGGCCGGAGCAGGTCGTGCCCCGGGCCCTGCGGACTGCGGTGCTGGTGGCCGGTGGGCTGTTTCTGTTCTGGGCGGTGGTGCTCACCGAAGGGCTGGGCTGGTTACCGGCTGCGCAGCGCACGGCCCTCGATCCGATCACCCTGCTGGCCGATCAGCTCGGGCAGACCGGTTCCGGCCGTTGGATCCAGTTCGGCACGTTCCTCTGCCTCTTCGGCAGCAGCCTGGGCAGCCTCACGGCTTTTGGCCGGTTGGGCCTGGGGCTGGCCCGGCAGGGGGTACTGCCTTGGCAGCTGGCTGCCGTTCACCCCCGATTCCAGACCCCGGCGCCAGCCCTGGTGGGCCTGGGGCTGCCGATCATCGGCTTCGGTGCCGTGCTGGTGCAGCGGGGCCTGCCTCCTGAAACGCTTTACAACCTGTTTGGAGGAATCACCGTGCTCAGTTTCCTGCTGGTGTATGGGCTGGTGGGGTTGTCGAGCATGAGGACGCCGCTGGCTGGCTGCAGGCCCTGGCGCAGGGTGCTGACAGGGGTCTGCTCCCTTGTGGCGGTGTTGGCGGTGGCCTGCGGCTATCTGTGGGGGGTGATCGGCCACCAGAACGGCCTGCTGGCGAGCTTTGCAGGATTGATCGGGATCGGCGCGCTGTTGATCGCCCGCCGGCGTGCGAGTCGCGTGTGAGTGGTGGTTGACCATGTCGGGCTGAAAGGGTTTGCAGCGGTGATCTGGGATTGCGACATCCGTTGGTGCCGCTGTCGGCGCTGCGGCGCGTTCCCGTGGATGCCACAGCCACCAGGCCTCCGCGTTCCCTGAACCTGACCGCTGCCCCGTGGCCTGTGGGAGCGTCGTGATGGCCACCTCAAGGCTGGGGCCTGCGGCGATGCCCCCGTGGCCCCCTTCAAACTTGAAAGTGGAGATCGATCCCCAGCTCTATGCGCTGCCAAGTTGGGGTAGTTCTGCCTGGTGGCGGGCGGTCGCCGAACCGGTGGCTCCATTGCGGCCGGCCGCTTCGGTCCGGAGCCGGTGGTGCCGGCCCCGACGCTGACAGGAACGCCGGTGGCAGATGCCGTGCGCTTCACCACGATCGTGCCTGATCCCGGCACCTGGATCAATCAGCAGCAGTTGATCGATGGTCCGCGCAATGTCCTGTTCCGCCCCCTCATGTTGGATCCCACCAACCGCTGCTTTCAGGCCTGGAAAGCGGCAGGCCGCGGTGGGGTGAACTGCCCGTGATCCCCTGGCTGAAGCAGGAGTGCTTTGGATCACGTCAGTCTCGTGGCTCTTTGGTCTCAGCCGTGGGTGATGGGGCACCTCTGGGAAGGCTGGGTCGGGTCTTTCAGCCAGGGATCGGGCTGGAGAAAGAAATTGGGCTTCAGGATCTGTTCGCCGTCAAAGTTGGCATGGAAGGTGGGTGTGAGGGAGGCTGAGATCGGCGGCACGACGTAGCGAGGATCCACCTGCACCCTGCGTCCGCATTGATGTTCGCTGGCGTTGAACTCCATGAAGGATCGGGTCAGGGTGTGGTGATCGGCCATTCGCACCCCAGCCTGTTCATAGGAGTGCAGCACGGCCACGTTGAGCTCCACGACAGCGCGATCGCGCCACAGGCTGCGTTCCGAACGGGTATCCAGGCCCAGCTTCTCTGCAATCAGAGGCAGCTGGTTGTAGCGATCGGTATCGGCGAAGTTGCGGGCGCCGATCTCGGTGCCCATGTAGAAGCCGTTGAATGGGGCAGCCGTGTACTGAATGCCGCCGCAATCAAAGGCCATGTTGCTCACCGCTGGCAGGGCGTACCAGCGCAGATCCAGCTCACTAAACCAGCTGTAGTGCGGATGGCGGATCGGCACCTCCAGAATCAGGCCTTGCGGTAGCGCAAACCAGCGGGGTGGCTGGCCGGGAAGCTGAATCACGATCGGGAGCAGATCAAACCGGCCCCGTTCCCCTGGATCCCAGCCCATGGCCAGCAGGGCATCGGTGAGCTCCAGCTGCATCGGATCCCCGAGAATGGAGCCATCGGGCTGCCTGTAGCCGGCATAGCGGCAGAACTGGGGGTTCCAGATCCGCCGCCCATCCGGCTTGAACACCGTGATCGTGGAGCGGAGCTCGCCGCCGTTGGTGGCGGCAGCAATGTGATCGAGGATGGCATCAAACATCTCCTCTTCGCTCTGCAGGTCTCGGCGGTCGCGCACATCCAGCTCATGCCAGAGATGCCGGCCGAGGCAGCGGGTGGAATTCCGCCAGGCCAGCCGAGCGCCATTGGCGAGTTCGTCGTAGGTGTGGCTGTAGGAGCCTGCCCGCTGCAGCTGTTCGTCCACCTCCTCCAGGCGGGGCTGCAGCACGTCATCCAGATTCTGTTCGCCGTAGCACTGCTGCAGAAAGACCGTGGCCTCGCCGCGCTTGTCGTGAATCGGCAGCAGCGATGAACTGGTCGCCACCACGGGCTGAACCTTGCTGCCGGCCATGGGCAGGGGCATCGCGCCCTCTGCATCGGCGCCAGGGGGCATTGGGCCCCCCACCGCCAGCCAGCTCTCGAACATCGGGATGCAGCCGCCGCAGACGGTGGTCGCCCTGGTCTGCCGGGCCAGAGCTTCGACGCTCAGGGAGGGCTGCTGACGGATCAGTTCCGCTACCTGTTCGCAGCGCGCGCGGGAACAGCGGCAGACCAGATCGGCCGGTGCCCGCGGCAGCTCCTGCTGCAGCTGGAACTCTCCGCTGCGGCGGAACAGCACCCGCATCCAGGGCGGCATCGCTTCGCCTCGGATCAGCAGTCTCTCGGCCCGATGCAGGTCGCCCCAGTGGCCTCGCACCCGCAGCGCCACCAGCCGTTGCTCCACCAACGTGAGGCTCCGTTCCAGATCCCCCTGACGCCAGGTCACCACCTCGCCACCGTCGTGGATGTCCTGGTCACGCAGGTCGAAGAGGCGGAAATCCAGGCTGCGCTCGAGCAGATCCACACGGCCATCGCGGCGCCGGTAGGTGAACAGCAGCGCGCTCTGCCCCTCCAGGCGGCCGGCCCGCCGACTGATCACCCCAAGGGCAGGCACGATCTCCACCGGGATCCAGTCGACGGCCCTGGCCCGCAGCGCCCGCATCAGCGGAGTTCTGCCTTTGCAGAGGGTGATGCCGGCGGCTGGACGCACCGGTGCGGGCCGCTGATGAAAGCCAGAGGCGGCAGCGTCACTCCAGCCATGCAGAAGCAGTTCGGCCACGGCCGCGGTCGGATCCAGCCGCACCATCTGCACCGTTGCCTGCTGCTCGGCGAGGGCGGCCTCCAGGGCGGGGCCGAGACCTCTGCAGAACAGTGCGGCATCGACTCCATGACTGCTGCCCAGCAGTTCCAGCGCCCAGTTGGCCTCGCTGGCGCTCACCCCGGCCCGCAGCAGTGTGCTGCGCACTTCCTCAGGGTTGAGCAGCTGGTCGCCATCGGTGTCACAGCTCTGGAATTTGAGCGCGGTGAAGGCCTCGGGGCTGGCCAGTGCCGCCTGCAGCACGGCGCTGATGGCGGCTGCCGACTGTTCCGCGCTGAAGGCCTCCGGCCCCTCCAGCCAGCGTTCACCTTGCCAGGGATCGCAGAGCCAGTCTTCGATCGCGTCAAGCAGATCCTGATCGGCCAGCCAGGCCAGCGCCTCCTTGCCGTAGGGCCAGAGCAGCAGCCGCTGCAGGGTGATGGCCTCATCGTGAGGATGGAGATCGGACACCAGAGGCCCGTGGCGCAGCAGGGCGGTACCCGGCAGCGGATCGGGCAGCTCGAGGTGCCAGGGCGCGATCACCAGCCGAGGTTCCCCCGCGGGGGCGCCATGCAGCGGCAACGGGGTGGCGACGGTCTGCACGAGTACCACTGGCCCGTCGTCGCCAGCCTGCGCCGTGAGGGGATGGGTTGAAGCAACTCCGAGTCTCTCGGCGATCAGCCTGTTCAGAGGGTGCTGGGGCTCCGCGCAGAGCAGGCGGGGACTCATGGTGCAGGGGGTTCGCATGGATGGGGCAAGTCGCGCAGGTCGAGGCAGAAGGCCCCCACTCCGGCATCCTCGACGGCGATCGTTTCCCCATCGAGATGCGCCACACCGTGCGCTTCCTCGTTGTGGAACATGGCACGGGCTCCCTCACCGGGTTCCCCCATGCGCAGGCATTCGAGGAAGATCTCCCCCTCGTCGCCCGGGGTATCCACCGGGTTGAAGAGAACATCAAGGTGGTGGCCGAGCTGTTCGGTGAACACGGCGAAAACCTGCTCGTCCACCGCGCCTGACAGCCACTCCCGGTTGATCAGGATCAGCCCCCGGTCAGGTGCATAGGCACAGGCGCTGCCCTCCATGTCATCCCAGTCCAGTGGAATCACCGGAGGGAGCGCCGTGAAATCCCCGGTGGCGAGCCTGCCCACCAGCTCATCCAGTTCGGAGTGCTGATCAGGAAGGTTGAGCGCGACTCTTGCAGCCTTCGCAAGCCTGCCGTCCAGGGCCCAGCGCTTCAGCCTGTCCTGCCAACCGCCGATCAGCTCAAGGAGCTCGTGATCGAGCTCCTGGTTGGACGCTGGGTCCACGGAGTCCTGCCTGTTTTTCAACCTCAACCCTATCGATGATCTGCTGCCGCCACCATCAGGGCCACGCGCAGCAACGCCATCGGCATGGTGGGCCCGGCAGCAATGGTGACGCAGGCGGCTGGCGGGCCTGGATGCAGCCTGGCCTGGCTGCTGCCGCTCGGCCTCAACGCACCACCAGCTGCAGGCGGTGGCCGTCCGGATCACTCACCTGCAGGCCGGCTTGAAACCCCAGGTCCCGGGCTTCTGCAGCGGAGAGGTTCACCACCCCCGCACTCACCAGCTGGCCGCCGGACTCCTCGAGCCCGGCAGCGATCGCCTCGAGCTGCTCGGGGTCGCGGCCTACCAGCAGGCGCAGCTGGCCGTGGGCCCGGTCCTGGGGGCCCAGATCGGCGGGCATCGGCCGGCCCCCCTCCGGCGTGCGGTAGTCGAGGCACTCGATGCCGGCGCCGCTGGGGCAGCGGTGGCCCGTGATCCGCACCCGGGTGCCGCCCAGGCCATCGAGCCCGTCCTGCTCCGGTCCCTCGTTGACGCCATCGCCCCCCAGACGCAGCCCCAGCAGTTGGTTGTAGAAGCGGCAGCTGCGCTCGGTGTCGCTGATGCCGATGGCGCTGTGGTCGATGCCCAGAACCACCCCCGCCGGATCGGAGTTGGAGGCATCGTCGAGCCCATGCCAGCGGGCGTCGCCCTTATCGGCCGGGAACTGCAGCAACTCCAGGCAGTGGCCTTCAGGGCCGTGAAGCTTGAAGGCCTCGATGCCGGCGGCGGCGCTGTTCCTGTCCGGCAGCCGCTGGGGCGCTGAAGAGATGGGCTGCAGCTCGCCGGCGGCGATCGCCCGGCGCAGCGGCCCGCTGGCCTGCTCCAGTTCCCGCACCACGATGCAGATGTGCTGGAACCAGAGGTCGTTGCTGCGGCTGTCTGCGGGAAAGGGGCGGCCGGGCCGCTGGCCGGGGCCCAGCTCCTGCACCTCCAGCAGCTCGAGCCGCTCGCGGCCCAGGGCCAGCCGCACCAGCTTCAGCCGGGCCCCCGGCAGGCCGATCAGGTTGGCGTAGCCCGGGCCCGGCTCGATCGCATCGAGGCGGTGGCAGCCCAGCTCGCTGCAGAAGAAGGCGGCGCAGGCCTCGGCGTCGGCGCAGCTGAAGCTCACCGCCTCCAGGTGCGGCCAGGGGGCCAGGGCCCCGGCGCCGGCTGCGGCGATCTGGCCATCGCGCTGGGGCGTCATGCTCGACACCCCCAGCCCGCCTAGCAGCTCCCCCTGCCAGCGCAGGGCGATGCCGCCGCCCATGGCCGCCGCCGGTTGGCCCAGCACAGAGGCCAGCTGCAGCAGGGCCGGCCGCTCGCCGTTGATGGCTGCCTCCTGCCCCGCGGTGTCGTTGCCGCTGAGGGCAGCCATGCGGGCCTTGGCGATCGCTGCTTCAGCGGCGGCCGGGCTGGCCCCATCCAGGCGGCGGAAGGTGATCAAGCGGCCGCCCCCATCCACGACCGCAGCGGCCACGGGCGATCCATCCCGGCGGGCTTCGGCCAGGGCGGCCGCCAGCAGCCGTTCGGCATCGGCCAACTCCAGGGCAAGGGCAGAACGCATCGCCTTCAGCTCCACACGATTTTCATCAGCCAGAGGTGGCCCTCCAGCTCCACGCCGGCGGCGGCGGCCTCCAGCGCGCTGTCGCTGAGCCGCAGGGTGGCTTCGGCCTGGTGTCTGACCACATCCACGCCGCTGAAACTGAAGCCATGCTCAGCGCCCAGATCGGCGATGGCATTGAGGTTGGGGCAGGCGCTCAGGCGCTGCAGCAGCGCAGGATCCCCTTTCACCTGGCTGAGGAAGGTTTCGAGCTGGGGGTTGGCCATGGGTCGGGAGGGGGAGGAGAGGGGCTTGGATTTCAGCGCTGCCAGGTGGCGCCGCGGGTGTTCGTGAACAGGGCGTAGAGGGCAGTGGAGGCGCAGAGAAATAGGCGACTGCCGAAGCGATCGCCGAAACAGAGATTGCTGACGCGTTGCGGCACCAGCACCTTGCCGAGCAGGGCACCATCGGGGGCGATCACATGCACGCCATCGGCGGCGCCGCACCAGAGATTGCCGTGCTCGTCGAGGCGGAAGCCATCGGCCCAGCCCGGCGTGATCGTGTGAAACACTTCGCCGCCACTGAGGCTGCGGCCATCGCGGCTCAAGCGGAAGCGGCGGATGTATTGGCGCGGTTCGCTGGCGCCAGGGGCGCCGGACTCTGCCACATACAGCAGTTGTTCATCCGGTGAGAAGGCCAGCCCGTTGGGGCCGTCGAAATCCGTGGCCACGGCCGTGATCTCGCCCGTGTCCGGCTCGAGCCGGTAAAGAGCCGGGGGCTGTTCCGATTTCTGGCGGCCGCCCTCGTAGTCGTTCATCAGGCCATAGAGCGGATCGCTGAACCAGATCGAGCCGTCGCCCTTCACCACCACGTCGTTGGGGGCATTGAGGGGTCTGCCCCGGGCCTGGCTCACCAAGGTGGTGGTGCTGCCGTCGTGCTCCAGGCGGGTGAGGCAGCGGCTGCGGTGGTGGCACTGGATCAGCCGCCCCTGCAGGTCGCGGGTCTGGCCGTTGGCGAAGTCCGATGGCTCCAGAAAGGTGCTGACGCCGTGCTGCTCGCTCCAGCGCAGGGTGCGGTTGTTCGGGATATCGCTGAACAGCAGGCAGCGGTGGTCGCCGAACCACACGGGCCCCTCCAGCCAGCGGAAGCCCTCGGCCAGCAGTTCCAGCTCGGCGTTGAACAGCACCAGCTGCTCGAAGCGCGGGTCGTGAACCTCGACGCAGGCGGGGGTGGGCGCCATCGCCATTCAGGAGAAAAAGCCTGGCGGCGCCTGCATCCAGGCGTCATCGTTGCGCTGCACGATCAACTGCAGGCAGGGTTCGTCTCCCACCTGGCCGGAGAGATGCCCCCAGCGGCCATCGTCGAGCTTGCGACAGCGCTGATCCCCGCCAAAGCTGAACTCTCCGGGGCCGAAGATGTGGCGCTCACCGTCCATGCTCTCCACGAACCAGGAGCCGCTGAGCACGAAGATCCACTTGGGGATGCGGTTCTCGTGCCATTCCCCTAGCCAGCCCACCGGCAGCAGGGTCAGAAAATTGTTGCCCTCCTCCATCAGCGGCGCACTCCACTGGGGGGCGACCCCGGGATTGAGCGGGGATGAGGCAAAGTCCCGGTAGCGGCACAGGGTCTGACGGCTGATGCCGTCGTCGTCGGTCCAGAGGTGCCAGTAGGTCTTTGGCAGGGGGGGCAGGCTTGTGGGTTCGTCCATGGGTGGAAGAAGAACAGCGATTCAGGGCTGCGAACGCAGGCTGGATGGACTGACCCTGCATGGCCTCTCGAATGCAGCGGCATGGGACACCCGATGACGGGGGAGAGCTCCATGCCGGTGCGTCGCTGCCATGCGCCCACTGCAGGCTGTCTGAATTCAAGGTACGCAGTTCAGCTCCGGTGAACCTCTGTTGTCATGGATCAATGCGACGGCGGTCATGAATCGCCGATCCCAGTCCGGGGGTTGTCTGCAGGGGTGTTGCAGCTGGCTGCCGGTTTCATCCGCAGTGGTTAGTTTCGGCCTGATTCCCTCCTTCACTGCGGCCACGCGCAATGACCCAGGCCAATCCCTACGCCCAGGAAACCTTGGCCAACCTCCTCCAGGGCAAGGTGATCATTGTCACCGGCGGCAACAGCGGCATCGGCAAGTCGATCGTGGAGGAGGTGGCTCGCCTCGGCGCCAAGGTGGTGATCGACTACCGATCGCATCCGGAAGCCACCGAGGCCATCGAAGAGGAAATCGGTGAACTCGGCGGCAGCTGCATCGGCGTGCAGGCCGATGTGGGCAAACTCGATGATCTTCAGCGCCTGGTGCAGGCAGCGGTGGAGCGTTATGGGCGTCTGGATGTGATGGTGAACAACGCCGGCATCGAGACCCGCACCTCCATCCTCGACACCACCCCCGAGGACTTCGACAAGGTGCTGAACGTGAACCTGCGCGGCGTGTTCTTCGCCACCCAGTACGCCGCCAAGCAGATGATTGCCCAGGGCAGCGGCGGCCGCATCATCAACATCTCCTCGGTGCATGAGGACTGGCCCATGCCCAACAACACCCCTTACTGCGTGGCCAAGGGCGGCGTGCGCATGCTCACCCGCACGGCCGGAGTGGAGCTGGCCTCCAAGGGCGTGTCGATCGTGAATGTGGGTCCCGGTGCGGTGGCCACGCCGATCAACGATTCCACGATGAATGACCCCGAGCTGCTGGCCAGGCTCAATGCGGCGATCCCGATGGGGCGCATGGCCCAGCCAGCTGAAATCGCCAAGGTGGTGGCGTTCCTGGCCAGCGATGCCGCCAGCTACATCACCGCCACCAGCATCTTTGCCGATGGCGGCATCATGCAGAGCAGCCCTGGGCTCTGATGGCCCGGTGTTGGTGGGTTGATGGTCGAGCCTGAGCCGCTGAGCACCAGGGGGTACACCCGCGCCGATGTGGAGCGCCTGCGCAAGCGACATCGAGGGTACCAGCTCACCCTGGCGGTGGAGGTGTTGCTGGTGCTCTGCCTGCCCCTGGCGGAGCTGTGGCCCGGGCTGTTGTCGTTGCTGCTGGTGGCGCTGGCCGTGGTGCTGAACGTGTTTCTCAGCCGCTATTCACTGCTGCGCCGTTCGCGCATGGTGGTGTACGGGTTCGGTGGTCTGGCGATCGCCCTCGAGGTGCTGTGGCATCTGCTGCGGCAGATCGATTCCCGCTGGGCCGTGCTCCTCACGGTGCCCCATGTGGTGGTGTGGGTGGTGTTTCTCGCCCTGGTGCTGTTGCGCAAGGTGAACGGCCTGGTGCGGGAGCCGTTCGTCACCGTGTCGGTGTTGATGGGGGCCGCCAGCGGCTACCTGCTCATCGGTATTGCCGGCGGCCTGCTGTTCACCGCGCTGTGGGTCTTTCAGCCCCAGGCCTTCAATCTCGCTGACCTGCCCGCCGCCGGCAGCGATGCCGCCAGGGGGCTGATGACCATCGCCCCCGCTCTGATGGCTGGGGCCATGAATCTGCTCACGACGGCGGGCACGGCGTTGCTGAACCCCCGCAACGTGACGGCCCAGGTGATCAGTTCGATGATCACCGTGGCCGGTCAGCTGTATGTGGCGATTCTGATCGCCGTCATCCTGGGCCGCTTCCACCGGCGGCTTCGCTGATCACCAGGGCTGAACGCTCCCGGGTGGCGATCACCCAGAGCCATTTGGTGAGCAAGGTGAAGCGGTTCTCGGTGTCGGGCATGAAGGCCAGGTGAGCGAGCCCCCACAGCAGCCACCCCAGGGCCCCGCTCACCTTCAGGCCGCGGAGATCGGCCACGGCAAACAGGGGACCCACCACCGCCATGCTGCCGAAATCGGTGAAGGTGAACGGGGCGTGCTCCCGGCCCTCGATTCTGGCCAGGATGTCCTTCGCCACCCAGCCCCCCATCTGCACGGCCGGCCCAGCCATGCCGGGCAGGGGTTTGCCATCCGCCGTGTGGCCGAAGCTGCAGAGGTCGCCCACCACGCGGATCTCGGGGTGGCCGGGGATGGAGAAGTCGGGCTCCACCACCACCCTTCCGCCTCGGTCCACCGTCACGCCGCTGCAGCATTCCCCCAGCCGTTTGCCCAGAGGGGAGGCGCTGACGCCGGCGGTCCAGCAGATCGTGTGAGCTTCGAGGACGCGCTCGCCGGCCGCCGTGTCCACCACCACCCGACCCGGCTCGATCGAGCGCACCCGTCCGCCCAGCAGCAGTTGCACGCCGTTGTGCAGGAGCCGGTTGCCCGCCGCTGCGGAGAGCTGGGGATCCATGGCTCGCAGCACCCGGTCGCCGGGATCCACCAGCGTCACGGTGCACTGCTGGGGATCGAGCTGCTTGAAAGCGCGCTCGAGGGTATGGCGCATCAGATCGTTGAGGGAGGCGGCCAGCTCGCAGCCGGTGGGTCCACCACCGATCACAACCACCGCCTGCAGCAGCTTGCGCTGCTCGGGATCCGGGGTCTGCTCCGCTTCCTCCAGGGCGTTGAGCACCTGGCGGCGGATGGCGGCCGCGTCCTCCAGGGTCTTCATCGGGGTGGCGAGGGGCCGCCAGTCGTCGTGGCCGAAGTAGCTGCTGGTGGCACCAGCCGCCAGGATCAGATGGTCGTAGCGATACCGCCGGTTGTTGAAGATCACCTCCCTGGCCTCGGGGTCGAGGTCATCGACCTCGCCGAGCAGGATCTGCACATTGGGGGCCTGGCCCACCATCTGGCGCAGGGGGGAGGCCACGTCGGTCTCCGACACCAGTCCGGAGGCCACCTGATAGAGCAGGGGCTGAAACAGGTTGAAATTGCGCCGGTCGATCAGGGTGACCCGCACCGGTTTCCCGGCCAGCGCATGGGCTGCCTTGAGACCGGCAAAGCCTCCGCCCACGATCACCACATGGGGCTGCTGGCTCAGGGAGAGATCCGGTGGGGTGAGTTCAAGGAAGAAGCGCTCAGGTGACATGGCCACTGGCCAGTTGCCAGGACCCTATGTCGCTTTGGCGGTTTTGGCCTGTTGATGTCGCGGGATGCTGCTAACACCGGGCTGGATGCCTCTCTTCCCATGTCCGTCGCTTCGCTTGAAGCCTTCTGCGCCCGCGTCGCCGCCGACGAGGACCTGCGTGACCGGGTGCATGCCGCCACGGGGGTGGACGACATCGTGGCCATTGCAGCGGCCCACGGCCATGACCTCGACAAGACGGTGCTGCTGCGGGAGCACGCCCGTGCCCTCAGCAGCGCCCCCGACCATGTGCTCTCCGGGATCAACAGCTGGGGTGATGCGCTGATGCACTGCTTCGGGGTGGAGGCGGCGGCGGCCGAGGTGTGAGCGTTGCGCGTCGTCCCAGTGCCCTCTGCTCCTTCATTCCCCGTTGCCGCCGCCGTGATCCCTCCCCAGAAACAGATGACCGGCATGCTCGGCCACCCGGTGGCCGAGAACCCGATCGATCGGATGTTCGATGCCGTTTTCGCCCATTACGGTCTGGCGTGGCAGTTCTGGAAGAACGACATCGGCAGCGAGGCTGATCTTGCCCTTGCGGTGCGGGCGTTGCGGCCCCTCGGCTACGCGGGCATGTGCATCACCGTGCCCTGGAAGGTGGCGGTGATTCCCCTCCTCGATGCGGTGGACGCCGACGTGCAGGCGATCGGCGCTGCCAACTACATGACGATCGAGAATGGCCGGCTGATCGGCCACAACAACGATGGCAAGGGGGTGGTGAAGGCGATTGAGAAGGTCACGCCCCTGGCTGGCCAGCGGGTGGTGATGCTCGGGGCTGGCGGGGCCGGACGGGCGATGGCGGTGGAGCTGGCCTGGGCTGGTGCTGCCCACCTCACCCTGGTCACGCGCCGCCGCGATCAGGGGGAGGAGGTGGCCGCCACCGTGACCCGGACCAGCGGTGTGCCGGCCGTGTGGCAACCCTGGGATGGAGAGGTGAACGTGCCGGCAGGCACCACGCTGTTGATGAATGCCACCCACCTCGGCTGCGCGCCCGATCTGGAGCCGGTGCCCGTGAACTGGGCCACGGTGGACGCTGGCTCCACGGTGGTGGATGTGATCACGAATCCGCGGGTCACGCCGTTCCTCGCCACGGCCCGGGAGCGGGGGTGCCGGGTGGTTGATGGTGTGGAGATGCTGGTGCAGTTGGCCATGCATATTTTTGAGCGCTGGACCGGGGTCCGCCCGGAGGAGCAGGTGTTTCAGCGCGCGGTGGCTGAGGCCCTGGGGGAGTGAGAGGCCGCAGGCCAGGGTGAGCCGCCGCGGGTGGGCAGGCGGGCTGGGCTTTTCTGTCCATTGCTGGCGCGGCGTTCCGTGAGTGCGCTGATGTCCAGCGTTGCTGTTGTCTTGCGGCTGAGGTGGGAAGCCCACGTCTTTTTCGCCGTCTGGATGTTCCTGATGTTTCAGGTTCGCTTTCCACAGGGCGACTACGTCCTGATTGGGGAGAGGAGCCCATTTCCCCGGGGCTGCGTTTCCCTGGTTCATCGCTCTGTGGCTTGAGATTGGCTGTCTGATGCCAACTCTTCGTTGGCAGCTGCTTGACCGTTGCTGGGTCGTGTCGCCTGGCTGCAAGCGCTGCAGTGTTCCCGGTGGGGTGGCGGCGGCCCACTCCCCTGCTGCAGTTCCGTCGGGTTGGGGGGATCCGCGTCCTCCCTGCCCGCTCACTCCCCCAGGTAGGAGGCGCGCAGGCTGCTGTCGGCCAGCAGCTGCCTGGCTGGACCTGCCAGGCTGATCAGTCCCGCCTCAAGCACGTACCCCCGGTCGGCGATCGAGAGGGCCGCCTCGGCGTTCTGCTCCACCAACAGGATGGTGAGCCCGTCGCGGTGGAGACCAGCCAGGGCCGTCATCACCTCACCCACCAGTCGCGGGGCCAGGCCCAGACTCGGCTCGTCGAGCATCAGCAGGGTGGGGCGACCCATCAGGGCGCGGGCGATGGCCAGCATCTGCTGCTCGCCTCCGGAGAGTCCGCCGGCGAGCTGCTGGCGTCGTTCTGCCAGGCGCGGGAAGAGGCTGTAGCAGCGGTCCAGATCGTGGCGGATGGCCCCGGTGTCGCGTCGCAGCCAGGCCCCCAGTTCGAGATTGGCGGCCACGCTCTGGCGCGTCAGCACCCGTCGGCCTTCGGGGCAGTGGCCGATGCCCAGGCGCACGATCCGGTGCGCCGGCAGGCCGGCCAGGTTGCCGCCGCGCCACAGAATGTGACCCGCGGCCGGCGCCGCCAACCCGGAGATGGCCCGCAGGGTGGTGCTCTTCCCGGCCCCGTTCGGTCCCAGCAGGGCCACCAGCTCCCCCTGACGCACCTCCAGCTCCACGCCATGGAGGGCTCGCACGTTGCCGTAGTGCACCTGCAGGCCCTGCAGCTGCAACAGGGGCCTGTCGCCCATGCCATCGCCGGGGGGCCGGCCGTTCATGCCCCCCCTCCCAGATAGGCCTCGATCACGTTTGGATCGCGGCGCACCTGCTCCGGTGTGCCCAGGGCGATGCGCACGCCGAAGTCGAGTACGGCCATGCGGTCGCAGACGCGCATCAGCAGGGGCACGTGGTGTTCGATCACCAGCAGGGTGAGCTGGTGGCGGCTGCGGAGCCCCCGGATCAGCGCGGCCAGCCCCTCCTTTTCCGCCGGGTTGAGGCCCGCAGCCGGCTCGTCGAGCAGCAGCAGGGCCGGCCCGGTGGCCAGGGCGCGCGCGATCTCCAGCCGGCGGCGGTCGCCATAGGCCAGGGTCCCGGCCTGACGCTCGGCCAGCCGATCGAGCTCCAGTTCCTCAAGCAGTTGCCAGGCCTTTTCCAGCCGCTGGGTCTCGGCCCGGCGGTGCCTCGGGCTGTTGAGCAGGCCCGCCAGGGCGGTGCTGCGCGGCTGCCGTTGCAGGGCCACCAGCAGGTTCTCCAGCACCGTCAGACCCTCGAACAGCCGCAGGTTCTGGAACGTGCGTGCCACCCCCAGGCGGTTGCGGCGATCGGGGGGCAGGGTCGTGATCGCTTCCCCCCGCCAGCACACTGCGCCGCCGCTGGCCGGGGTCACCCCGGAGATCAGGTTGAACAGGGTGGTCTTGCCGGCACCGTTGGGGCCGATCACCCCGAAGATCTCCCCCGGTTGCACTGAGAAGCTCACCCGATCGAGGGCCAGCAGGCCACCGAATCGGCAGCTGAGTTCCTGCACCTCCAGCAGGGCCGTCGGGTGGCCCACCAGCGGGGTCGGCCGGGCGGAGCTGTTGCTCATCGCGGTGCCTCCTGGCGGCGGCCACCGATCCGTTCCAGCAGGCCTGGTGTGATCAGGCCCCGGGGGAAGAACACGGGGCCGAGCAGAATCACCAGGCCGAACAGCACGAGGCGCACGTCGCCCACGGGTCTCAGCAGTTCGGGCAGGGCCGTGAGCAGCAGACCGCCCACCACGGGCCCGAGCCAACTGCGCGAGCCGCCGAGGATCACGAAGGCCAGGGTGGTGATGCTGGCGTCGAAGCTGCCCTGGCGGGCGTTCCAGGTGTTGAGGAAGTGGGCGGCGAGGGCGCCCGTGCTGCCGGCGAGCACGGCGCTGAGCACGAAGGCGCTCAGCCTGGTGGCCGTGGTGTCGATGCCCATGCATCGGGCCGCCAGTTCATCGTCGCGGATGGCGGCCATCGCCCGCCCCAGGGGCATCCCTTCCAGGCGCTGGCAGCCCCAGCCCGCCAGGGCCAGCAGGGCCAGGGCCGGCACCAGGTAGCCGCTGGCGGTGGCGAAGGGCTGGGGGATCGCGAAGATGCCGATGGCTCCTCCCGTGAAGGGGAGATTGAGGATCGCCACCCGCACGATCTCCACCAGGGCGATGGTGGCGATCGCCAGGTAGATCCCCTGCAGGCGGAGCACCAGCCTGCCCACCAGCAGGGCGAGCAGGCCGGCGAGTGCTCCGGCCAGCAACAGTTCCAACAGGAAGGAGGGCAGGGGGAAGCTGCCATCAGCGCCCGCTCCCAGCGCCGCCCAGCGGGTGGAGAGCAGGGCGGCGAGGGTGCCGCCCACCGCATAGAAGGCCGGGGTGGCGAGTGAGAGCTGCCCCGCCGCCAGCGGGAGGTACACCGATACCCCCAGCAGGGCGCCGATGAGCATCTGCACCAGGAGGCCGTTGTCGATCACGTTGGTGCACCCCCAGCGTGAAACCGGGGCATGGCGCTCAGCCGCATGGCGTTCCATCCCATGGCGCTACACCTTCTCCACCAGGCGGCGTCCGAGCAGGCCGCTGGGGCGCAGCAACAACACCGCGAACAGGATCGCGAAGGCGAGGGCGTCGCGCCAACCGGAGGCGTCGGCTGGCACCAGCGCCTCCGCCAGCCCCATCAGCAGCCCCCCGGCGATCGCTCCAGGCACGCTGCCCAGTCCACCCAGCACCAGCACCGCCAGCCCCTTGAGGCCGTAGCCGATGCCGAAGTAGGGCCCGGGCAGGCTCACGCTCACTCCCACCAGACCACCGCCCAGGCCAGCCAGGGCGCCGCTGAGGAGGAAGGCCAGCCGCACCATGGCGTCGCTGTCGATGCCCAGCAACCGGGCGGTGGTGGGGTCTTCGGCGACGGCCCGCAGGGCGCGGCCGCCCCGGCTGCGTTCCAGCCAGAGGGTGAGCAGCAGCACCGCCGCGGCGCAGATCACCAGAAGCAGCACCTGCACACTGCGGATGCGTGCCCCCCCCAGGCTGATCGCGGCGGGCAGGCCGGTCAGGGTGCCGGCCGGGAAGGCATAGCCCTCCGCACCCATCAGCAGCTGCAGCAGGTTCACCAGCACCAGACCGGCGCCCAGGCTGGTGATCAGGGACAGCAGGGGTTCGGCGTTGCGCTGGCGCAGCGGCGCAAAGGCCAGACGTTCCACCAGCAGCGATGCCAGAGCGGCCCCCATGGCCGCCAGCAGCAGGGCGGGGGCGAAGGGAAGCGCGAGCGGCAATCCCCATCCAGGCAGCCCGCCGTTGGCACTGATGCGTCCGCCCATCAGCAGGAACGTGAGGTAACCCCCCAGGGAGAACAGGGCGCCCTGGGCGAAGTTGATCACCCCGAGCACCGAGAACACCAGCGTGTAACCCAGGGCCACCAGGGCGTAGACCCCACCGGCGGCGGCACCGTTGAGCAGGGTCTGCAACAGGGCTTCGATCACGGCCGCTCTCCCCTGGCAGACGGCTTTGTCGCTGGCCTGGGAGCTGGATCCTGCGGGTCGCTTTCCAGGCTAAGGTCGCGCACCAGGGTGAAGCGACCGCGCCGACCATCCGGTTGCATGCGCACCTCGGCCACATAGAAGCGACCCTGCACCACCTCCCCATCCGGGCGGAAGCGGATCGGCCCGAGGGGGGTGTCATAGCTGCCGCCCAGCAGCTCCTGCATCAGCCGGCTGCGGGCCTGGCCTAGGGTCTGGCCCCGCAGGCCGCCCTGTTGCTCGAGCCGCGTGATCGCTTCGGCCAGCACCTGGTAGGCGGTGAAGGCCTGGGCGGTGATCTGGGAGGGGGGCTGCTCCGGGTTGGCGCGCTGATGCAGCCGCAGGAAGGCGCGGTTGATCGGCGTGTCGAGCTCCGGGCTGTAGGCCTGGGCGATCAGGATGCCGTCGCACCAGCGCTGGCAGATCGGGTAGATGTTGGGTGTGTTGAGGCCGTTGCCCACCACGATCTGGCCCCGGTAGCCCAGTTCGCGCAACTGGCGAATCAGGTTGCCGCCGGCCACCGCCTGCACGGAGATCACCACCAGCTGGGGATTGAGCTGCAGGGCGGCGGTGATCGGGTTCTGGAAGTCGTTATCGGCCAGCTGGGTGCGCTGCACGGTCACCGGTGTGAGGTTGCGGGCGGCCAGGGCTTTCTGAAAGATCACCGTCTCGGCGGCGCTGTAGGCGTCGTCCTGGGCGTAGAACACCGCCACCCGTCGGATCGAGGGATCGCGGCGAAGAGCCTCCCCCAGGGACAGCGGGGCGATCACCGAGCTCTGGGCCGACACACGGCTGATGTAGCGACCGATCTGGGGAATCCCCTGGGCGGTGTTGGAGGGGGCCACGACGGGCACGCCGAGGCGCTGGGCGATCGGATCGGCCGCGAAGGCCTGCTGGGAGAGGGTGGGGCCGATCAGGGCGAGGGCGCCGGCGTTGATCAGCAGGTTGAACGCCGCGATGGCGGTGGCCTCATCGCTGCCGCCATCCTCGAGCTCCAGTGTCAGCGGAGAGGCGGAGTCGGGGGTCTTCGGTCGGGAGCGACCGTTGAACCACTGCTGGGCCAGGGCGATGCCCAGGCGCTGGTCCTGGCCGTAGAGATTGGCGTTTCCCGTGAGAGCGATCACGGCTCCCAGCTTGAGCACGCCGCCTGGGGGAATCGCTCTGGTCGAGGGATCGGCCTGCTGGCCAAGGAGGGCCAGGGCGCCGACTCCCGCCGCCAGCAGGGCACTCAGGCGCCGGGCACCGCGCCGGCGGGACTCCAGCCGGCTGGTGGGGCCGGCGACGGCAGCGGGCGGCGAGGACAGAGACGCGCTGGAACTCCGGTGATGCTAAGTGCCTCACCGGGACCTGCCTGGTCGACGCCCCCGCCTGTCCTGGCTACAGCTGGGACAGGGGTCTCCCCCTCGTTCCGCTCCCTGCTCCTGCCATGAACCAGCGCTGTCGTCGTGCTGTCCCGCTGCTGGCCCTCGGGGGCATGCTCCTCTGGGCGGGGCCGGCGGTCTGGGGGCGACCCGGAGTCGGTGGAGGCTTCGGCGGGCCAGCCTCCGGGCCCGGGGTGCGGCCCGGTGCTGGGGTCGGGGCCCCTGGCGCGGAAGTCCGTCAGCGCCCCGGGGGGGGCGTGGGCGGCCCGGCCTCGGGTGCCGGCGTGCGCCCCGGTGCAGGGTGGGGCGCTCCCGGGGCCGGGGTACGCCCAGGCGCTGGGGTGGGCCGGCCGGGCCCGGGGGTCTATGGCGGCGGGGCCTGGCATGCCGGTTGGGCCCATGGGGGCTACTGGGCGGCACGCCCCTGGACCTACGGCTGGTACGGCACGGCGCCGCTGGCCTGGGGGGTGGCCGGCATGGCCAGCGCAGCGGCCATCACCAGCGCGGTGGATGCCGCCGCTGCCCAGCAATCGACCTTTGTTGTGGTCCCCCAGACCGGGGTTCAGCTCAACTACGCGTCGGTGAAGGCGATCGAGCCCGATGGGGTGGCCTTCAGCTGGAGCAGTGGAACCACGAGCCAGAGCGCATTCAGCAGCTGTCGCCAGGGCGCCCTGAACGGCGTTGCCGCCACCGCGGCCAACGCCCATGTGCTCAACGCCGCCTGTGTGGTGGCCTATGGGGCCGGCAGCTGACTCCAGCTCAAGGCCGGCCCTCAGGCGACGGCCGAGAAGCAGTCGCGGAAGGCGGCGATGGTGGCGTCGATGTCCTCGTCGCTGTGGGCCAGGGAGGTGAATCCCGCCTCGAAGGCGCTGGGGGCCAGATAGACACCGCGCTCCAGCATGGCGCGGTGCAGCTTGCCGAAGCGCACGGTGTCGGCGGCCTTGGCCTCCTCGAAGTTGCGCACCGGCCCTTCGCAGAGGAAGAAGCCGAACATGGCGCTGATCGAGCCGCCGGTGATCGGCAGGCCGGCGCTGCGGGCGGCGTCGAGGATGCCGTCGATCAGGCGTTTGGTGATCGCCTCGAGGCGCTCGTAGCTGCCGGGCTGCTTGAGCAGCTCGAGGGTCTTGATGCCGGCGGTCATCGCCAGCGGGTTGCCGCTCAGGGTGCCGGCCTGATACATCGGGCCGGCGGGGGCCACTATGGCCATGATGTCGGCGCGGCCGCCGTAGGCGCCCACGGGCAGGCCACCACCGATCACCTTGCCCATGGTGGTGAGATCAGGGGTGATGCCGAACCTGGCCTGGGCGCCGCCATAGCTGATGCGGAAGCCGGTCATCACCTCGTCGAACACCAGCAGCGCACCGTTCTCCTTGGTGAGCTCGCGGATGCCCTCGAGGAAGCCGGGCTCGGGGGTGATGAAACCGGCGTTGCCCACCACGGGCTCAAGGATCACACCGGCGATTTCACCGGGGTTCTCGGCGAAGAGCTGCTTCACCGCCTCCAGATCGTTGTAGGGGGCGGTGAGGGTGCTGGCGGCGGTGGTGCGCGGCACGCCGGGGGAGTCGGGCAGGCCGAGGGTGGCCACACCGGAGCCGGCCTTCACCAGGAACATGTCCGCGTGGCCGTGGTAGCAGCCCTCAAACTTGATGATCTTTTCGCGGCCGGTGAAGGCGCGCATCAGGCGCAGCACCGACATGCAGGCCTCGGTGCCGCTGTTCACGAAGCGCACCATCTCCACCGACGGCACGGCGTCGATCACCAGTTCGGCGAGCTGGTTCTCCAGGGCGCAGGGGGCACCGAAGCTGGTGCCCTTCTCCAGGGCCTCGTGCAGGGCAGCGATCACTTCGGGGTGGGCGTGGCCGCAGATCGCCGGACCCCAGCTGCCGATGTAATCGATGTAGCGGTTGCCGTCCACATCCCAGGCGTAGGCGCCCTTCACGCGGTCAAACACGATCGGGTTGCCCCCCACGGAGCGGAAGGCCCGCACCGGCGAGCTCACCCCACCCGGCATCAGGGACTGGGCGGCGCTGAAGATCGCCTGGGAGCGGGTGGTGTTCAAGGCGGGAGCCGAAACGGGTGCCGAGGTCAAGGCGGATTCCGCGGAGTGAGGGAAAACCGCTGCCTATCCTGACCCAGAACCCGACCCACTGCTTTGTCGGTCCCGTTCACCCTCGCCCCGTTCCCCGCGTCCGTGAGCCTGTGAGTCCCGACTGGTCAGCGCTGCAGCGTCGTCTGCGCCAGCTGCTGCCTCCCCGGGCCGTGGTGGCGGCCCCCCAGGAGTTACTCGCCTACGACTGCGACGGGCTCACCCTGCACCGCCACCAGCCGCCCCTGGTGGTGCTGCCCGAGACCACCGAGCAGGTGGCTGCCGTGCTGCGCCTCTGCCACGACTGGCAGGTCCCTTTTGTGGCCCGCGGCAGTGGCACGGGGCTCTCTGGCGGTGCCGTGGCTGAGAGCGAGGCTCTGGTGGTGGCCACCAGCCGCATGCGCCGGGTGCTGGCGGTCGATCTGCCCAACTGGCGGGTGGTGGTGCAGCCCGGTGTGATCAACAGCTGGGTGACCCGGGCGGTGGCGGGCGATGGCTTCTACTTCGCCCCCGATCCCTCCAGCCAGGTGGCCTGCAGCATCGGCGGCAACGTGGCTGAAAACTCCGGCGGTGTGCACTGCCTCAAGTACGGCGTCACCAGCAACCACGTGCTGGCCCTTGAGGTGGTGCTGCCGGATGGCACCGTCACCACCCTCGGGGGCGAGCTGGATGAAACCCCCGGTCTCGATCTGCGTGGGGCCTTCATCGGCAGCGAGGGCACCCTGGGCATCGCCACCGCCATCACCCTGCGTCTGTTGCGGGCTCCCCAGTGTGTGGCCGTGCTCCTGGCCGACTTCACCAGCATGGAGGCGGCCGGGGAGGCCGTGCGCCGCGTGACGGCGGCCGGTGTGCTGCCGGCGGGCATGGAAATGATGGATCGCCTCACGATCGAGGCGGTGAACGACTACCTGGGCGGGGCCGCCGGTTTTGAGGAGTACCCCCGTGATGCGGCGGCGGTGCTGCTGATTGAGCTGGATGGCCAGCAGCGCGAGGTGCTTGCCGCCGCAGCCCTCACCCAGGACCTCTGCATCCAGGCCGGGGCCCGCCAGGTGCGCCAGGCCTGGGAGGAGCAGGAGCGGGCCCTGCTCTGGAAGGGGCGCAAGTCGGCCATCTCCGCCCTGGGGCGTCGCTTCCCCAGCTACTACCTGCAGGATGGCGTCGTGCCCCGCAGCGCCCTGCCCCGGGTGCTGGCGGCGATCGATGGGCTCAGCCAGCGCTATGGGCTACCGGTGGCCAACGTGTTCCATGCCGGCGATGGCAACCTTCATCCCCTGATCCTCTACCGCGACGGCGAGCCCGGCATCCGGGAGCGCGTGCAGGAGCTGGGGGGCGAGATCCTGCGCCTGTGCGTGGAGGCTGGCGGCAGCATCAGCGGCGAGCACGGCATCGGCAGCGACAAGCGCTGCTACCTCAGCTGGATGTATGGCCCCGATGATCTGGCCACCATGCAGCTGGTGCGGCGGGCCTTCGATCCCAACGGCCTGGCTAACCCCGGCAAGATCTTTCCCACCCCCCGCGGGTGTGCCGAATCGGCGCGGCGCCTGCAGGTTCTCCAGGCGGAGGGGGCGCCCCTCCCCGAGGCAGCAGTCGTCTTCTGATGCTTGAAACCGCTGGTCAGGCCTGCTGGCCGCCGCTGCGGTTGAGGAACCGATGCAGCCGGGTGTCCTCACTCACCAGATGCTGCAGCAGCCACACCTTGAGGTAGGCGATCAGGGCTTCAAACTCCCCCTGGCGGAACTGCTGCACCAGGCTGTCGCGGCGCCGCCCGAATTCCGCCAGCAGATCGGCATGGCAGCTTCGATGGATGGCCAGCCGGTCGTAACCGATGTTGGCCATCACCTGCTCCTCGTGCTGGAAGTGGCTGTGGGTCTCGCGGGCCAGGTGGTCGAGGGCGATCGCCACACCGAGATTGGTGGAGGCCTCGCGCATCGTGTTGCTGAGGCTGTTGAGCAGGTTGATCAGGGCGCGGAGCTTCTCCACCGACCTGGTGTCGGTGGAGAAGCTCCGCTTCCAGACCACCGTCTCCAGCTGCCGCAGCCGCTCCCGCTGCAGGGTGTCGAAGTCGATCGGGTCCTCCCCGGTGGTCGCCCCGCTCGCAACCACGGAGGGCTGTCCCCTGCCCACCAGCTCGGCGAAGTCCGTCACAGGCATGGCCCGGCCGAACAGATAGCCCTGGTAGGTCTCCGCCCTCAGGTCCCTCAGGATCTGGGCCTGTTCGGCGGTTTCAACCCCCTCCACCACCACCCCGATGTCAAGCACGCGGGAGAGGGAGATGATCGCGGTGGTGATCAGTCGGTCCTCCTCGCTCTCGGCGATGCCCAGCACGAAGGCCCGGTCCACCTTCAGGCGGTCCAGGGGCACGTTGCGGATGTAGGAGAGGCTGGAGTACCCGGTGCCGAAATCGTCGACGGCGATGCGGAAGCCGGCGGCATGGAGCCCCTGCAGGCAGGCCAGGGATTGGGCTGCGTCCTCGGCGATCAGCCTCTCGGTGATCTCCAGTTCCAGCATCTGCGGGGGGAGACCCGCGGCCTGCGCCCGTTCCTGCAGCAGTCTCAGCAGCCGGGGGCCGAAGGCGGAGCCGGGAATGTTGAGGCTGAGGGGGAACCAGCTCCCCAGGCTGGCCCGCAGCTGGCGTGCCACCGCCACGGCGGTGTCCACCGACCAGCGCAGGAAGGCGTCGGCGCAGCGGGGAGCCTCCAGACCCTCGATGAAGGCCCCCGGAAAGATGAGTCCGCGATCGGGGTGCTGCCAGCGGATCAGCAGCTCTCCTCCGGTGATGGCGCCGTCCCAGGCGCGCACCTGGGGTTCGATGTGGAACACCATCTCCCCGGCCTCCAGTGCCCGCACCAGTTCCCTGTGGTCGGCAGTGCCGCCGCTGGTTTCCCCCCGGGGCCGCTCCCCTGGTCGAGCCGCAGGGCCTCGAGGATCGCGGTCGCCCCATGGCCCTGGTTGTCCCAGCGGGCAAAACCCGTCTCCACGCTGAGGCCGGCTCCCCCCCGGGGAATTTCCGCGCTCAAGGCTGTCGTCAGGCGCTCGGTGAGGCTGGCCTTCAGGGCCTGCACTGCCGCTTCCGAGGGCAGCGCCTGCGGATGCAGCGACAGCACCAGCAGTTCGTTCTGGTCGTGGCGGGCGATCACGGGCTCCAGACCAGGCACCGCCCTGCAGCCCTCAACCAGAAGCAGCAGTCCCCGCTCAAGTGTCGCCCGGGGGAGCGGCACGTTGCCCTGGACGCTGATGAGCAGGCTGCAGCCCGGCATGCCGGTGGCCAGCAGTTGCCGGAGTTCCTGGCGTCCCCGGTTGCGGCTCAACAGGCCGGTCGCGGGGTCGTGATCCTCCACGTAATCCAGGCGATCCACGATCCGCCGGATCGTGCTGGGTTCCTGGATCAGCAGCAGCTGTTGCCCCCGATCCGGTGGGGGCAGGGCCACCGTCTTCAGCAACACCCAGATACGCCGACCATCGGGGCGCTGGAGCTGCACAGGATTGAAGTCGGTCGGGGCAGCACACCCCGGAGCCGGACAGACGGGTTGCCGTACGCCGGGAAACAGCTCGGCGAAGCGCAGGGGGTGCTGGCCGCTTGGCTCGTCCAGACCGAGCAGGGGCCAGATGCGTCCATCGGTGGGCAGCAGGTCCCCCCCGGGGTCGAGCACCAGCACCAGATCGGAACCGGCCCGCAGCAGCGATGGCAGCAGCCTGGGCTGGGCCACGCGACCGGTGTGGTCGAGGCGGCTGGTCATCGCCTTCGGTTCTCGACAGCTACGGCCTGAGTCAGTGTGGCGGAACCTTCGGTTTCCGTCGACGTCAGCCGGCCCCCCAGTCGTCAGCTTCGGGAACTTCGGCATCCTCGGCATCGTCCGGCGGCCAGGCCAGGTTCACCACCACCGGCGCATGGTCGCTGGGCTGGGGATTGCCCCGGGTGGCCTTGTGAATGACGCAACCGGTCGCCAGCTCCACCAACTCCTGGTCGAGATAGATGTGGTCGATCCGCCAGCCCTTGTCGCGCTCCCAGGCACCGCTGCGGTAGTCCCACCAGCTCCAGTGGCCGCCTGCCAGCTCGAACAGGCGGAAGGCATCCTGCAGCCGTGTTCCCAGCACCTCGCGCAGGGCCCGACGTTCCGCCTCACTGGCCATGATGCCGCCGGTCAGGCGATCCGGATCCGGCAGGTCGCGGGCTTCGGGGCCGATGTTGAAGTCGCCGAGCATGCACAGCAGCTCGCCTTGTCCGTCCTGCACCGCCAGATAGCGGCGCAGGCAGGCCAGCCAGGCCAGCTTGTAGGCGTATTTCTCGCTCTTGAGGGAACTGCCGTTGGGCACGTAGAGGTTGAGCACCCTCAGGCCCTCGATGCGGGCGCTGATCACCCGTTTCTGCTCACCGAGCTGGGCCGCTTCGCCGTCGCTCGGCAGCAGGGCGCTGAACCCCACCTGCACATCCTCCAGCGGCAGACGGCTCAGGATCGCCACCCCGTTGTAGGCCTTCTGGCCGCTGATGGCGGCGGTGTAGCCGAGGTCGGAGAAGGCGGCATGGGGAAACAGCGGGTCGTCGACCTTGGTTTCCTGCAGGCACAGCACCTCGGGCTGTTCCGCGGCCAGCCAGCCCACGACCTGTTCCAGCCGCGTGCGCACCGAGTTCACATTCCAGCTGGCGATGCGCATGGCCTTCAGCAAACCGCCCCTAGCATGCATGTCAGGTGTGGAGTCGCTTCCGATGGGCAACCGTCATCCGGGCAGCCAGGGTTTCCCCAAGCCGTTCCCGGTGTTCCTGGCCCTTTCGCTCCTGATCGCCGCAGCCCTGGCGCCCCAGCCATCGCGGGCCCAGCAGGAGGGCTATGGCCAGACCATCAACTCCCCCCAGCAACAGCGGGAGCTCGACTACGGCACCGGTCCGCAGCGCAACTCCACCGTGCTCGATGCCACCAACCCGATCGATCTGATGAACCGCCTGCGGCGGGCGACGGCCATGGACGATGCCACCCCTCCGTCCGACGCGATTGATGCCGCTCTCAGGGATTTTCAGGCCCAGCCGGCGAAGCCGTCGGCTTCGCCGGGCTCGAGCCTGATGCGGACCCCTTGAGAGCCGCCATCCCCCAGGCTGCCGCCACCCGGTCGAGCTGCTCCTGAGCCTTGGGGTCGCTCTGCCGGCGTCGTGCCTCCCCCAGGGTCTGCTGGGCTGCGGCATCATCCCCGCGCTCGTGCTGCAGCATCGCCCGGGCCAGCAGGGGCCGATGGTCGTTTGGGAAACGGGTGGTCAGCTTGATCAGCTCTGCCTCCGCTGCCCCCTGCTGGCCGCGTCGCTGCAGCACGTTGGCCAGCAACAGGCCGATCGGCAGGGCCTCGGGCCTGAGGCTGGGGCTCGTGGCGCGCTTGAGGGCAGCCTCCAGTTGTTGCTGGGCCTGCGCGCCCCGCCCCTGCTCGAGCTGGATCAGGGCCATCAGCTGTAACCCCTCCAACTGGTCGGGTCGCTGGCTGAGGAGCTGGCGCAGTTCGCGCTCCGCGCCCTTGAGGTCCTTCTGATCGCGGCGCAGTTCGGCCAGCAGCAGCCGCAGCGACCAGCGATCCGGTTCCCGATCCGCCAGCCGCTCCAGAAGGGGGGTGGCTTCGGCTCGCCGATCCAGGGCCACCAGCAGTTCGAGCAGCCGCTGCTGCTGGGCGGCGCTGGCCTGGCCCCGATCCAGTTGCCGCCGCAGTTGCTGGGCCTCGCGTTGCAGGGTCGCCTGGCTGTTCGAGGCGCCGGCGGCGCTGCCGTGGTGCAGCTGGCCGAGCCACCAGCCCGTGCCCACGCAAACCGCTGCCAGGGCCACCACGCCAGTGCCCAGCCAGAGACCTTGCCGGGATGGCCGTGGAGGCATTGCGCCGCGCTGGAGGGGCTGTCAGTCTGCCCGGCCGCCGCCGCGCTGGAGACCACTACATTGGCGGCCATGCGCCCCCATCCCATCCCTCCGGTCACCGAGCCCCTGCAGTACCGGGCCATCGGCGTCGTGCGCGGCACATACGTGCCGGCCGATGCCGAGCAGATCACCCGCGGTCTGATCCGCACCGAGGACGGAGAGGAGCTCGAGGCGGTGGTGCTGGGTCGCCTCCTCACCCTGATGCGGCGCCATCTCGACCTCGAATGCCCCCATCTCTGGGTGGTCTATCCCCGCTCGCGCGAGGAAGGTGGCTTGCACCTGCAGATGGTCGGTGTCTGGGAACCCAGCACCCTCAGCCCAGCTGACGGTGAACCTGCCGCCGCCGACAGCACTGATTCTTCGCCGGTTGACACGTCGCCGGCCGATGCCCTTCCCGAGGGCGATGACTACTTCTCCGTGCGCGGCGAACTGGTGTTCACCAAGCCGGAGACCGGCCAGCTGGTGGTGAAGGTGCGCCAACTCCCCCGGGCTGACGGCCAGCGACCCCTGCCTTTCAAACTTCAGATTCAGGGCACCGTGCCCCTGGAGCACCTGCGTCACTTCGTCGCCCTCGACCTGCGGCGCCAGGGTCAGGAGCTTCAGCTGGAGCGCCTTGAAGTGATCGGACCGGTCGCGCAGCGCGGCAACCGCGGCGGCAAGGGGCGCCGTGATGGCCGTCGCGATGGCCGGCGCTCCTCCCCCCACCAGTCCGGAGCGCCCGCGGCCGGTCGGCCCGCCCGCTGAAGGTCTCCCGGGGGTTCCCCATCTTTCCTTTACCCGTCCCCACCAGCCATGACCTCCCCCCTCGCGGCCGGGCTGGCCGTGGCCCTGGTGAGCTTGCTGGCGGTGGTCGGGCCCCTGGTGGGTCTTTCCCCCTGGTGGATTGCCCTGATTGCCGGCCTGGGGCTGGGGGGACTCACCCTCGATGCCGCCACCTTTTCCGGCCGCGGCGGCCATCTCTTGGCTGAAGCTCTGCCGGGGGGCGAAGCCCGTCTGCGCCGCATTGCCATCCATGAAGCCGGTCATGTGCTCGTGGCGGCCGAGGAGGGAATGCCGGTGCAGCGCGTGCTGATCGGCAGCCTGGCCTGTCTGCAGGCTGGCCTGGCGTCCGGGGGCACCACGGAGCTGGAGCCTCCCCCGCAGGCCAAGTTGCCCCTCGAGGAGTTGCGCCGCTGGAGTCGGGTGCTGCAGGCCGGGATCGCCGCCGAGCAGCTGGTCTATGGCGCCAGTGTCGGTGGCGCCGATGACCGGGCGTTGCTGGGGCGGCTCTGGGGGATCTCCGGCTACGACGTGGAAACGGCCCAGCGGGAGCAGCGCCGCGCGCGACGGGAGATCGAGCAGCAGCTGGGACGCCGCCGCCAGGAGCTGGAGGGCGAAGCCCAGCGGTTGCTGGAGGCTGCTCCCCGGCTCGGGCGCCGCCCCCCTGGGTTGGAGCCGACCGCCCCTGGGGAGGCATGAGATGGCCCTGGCCCTGATCGACTGTCCCACGGGCCTCGCCGGCAACATGCTGCTGGCCGCTCTTTTCGACCTGGGTGTGCCTCCCGCGGTGCTGGAGGAGCCCCTGGCCGCCCTGGGGCTCGCCGGCCGCTACGCCCTGCAACTCGAGGAGCGCCGCAGCGGCGGCCTGCGCGGCCTGCATCTCGAGGTGGAGGTCCGCGAGCGCGAGCCTGCCCATCGCCACTGGGCCCGGTTGCGGCCCCTGCTGGAGCAGGCCCCACTGGCCGATCCCCTGCGCCGCCGGGTGCTGGCGGTGTTCACCCTGCTGGCTGAGGTGGAAGGGGCCGTGCATGGCCACGACCCGGAGCAGGTGCACTTTCATGAAGTGGGAGCCATCGACGCCCTGGTGGATGTGGTGGGGGTCTGCGCGGGATTGCTGCACCTGGGGGTGGATCAGGTGGTCTGCCTGCCGCCACCCGCCGGACACGGCCGCGTGGCCACGGCCCACGGCCCCCTGCCGGTGCCGGTGCCCGCCGTGCTGGAGCTGGCGAGGCGCCGTGCGATCCCGCTGGCCAGCAGTGCCGGTCTGCCGGCGGTGGAACTCACGACCCCCACCGGGTTGGCCTTGGCGGCCTGCTGGGCTGATCGCTTCGGCCTGCCGCCGGCCCATCTGCCCCGGCGGGTGGGGGTGGGGCTGGGCAGTCTCCAGCTCGATCGGCCCAACCTGCTGCGGCTGGTGCTGGCCGATCCGCTCGCCGGCGCAGGGGAGTCACCGTCACCGCTGCGGGAGCCGGTGGTCGAACAGCAGGCCCTGATCGATGACGCCACGCCGGAGGATCTGGCAGCCCTGATGGAGGCGCTGCGGGAGGCCGGCGCGCTCGACGTGTTCGCCCAGCCGCTCACGATGAAGAAGGGACGGCCGGGCTGGCTGGTGACGGCCCTCTGCCTGCCGGTGGCCGCTGAGCGGCTGCGGGCGCTGTGGTGGCAGCACGGCACCAGCCTGGGGCTGCGCGAACGCCTGGAGCAGCGCTGGCTGCTTCCCCGTCGGATCGTCACCCTCCAGACGAGTCTGGGCAGCGTGCGCCTGAAACAGGCCCTGCTCCCCGATGGTCGCTGGCGATCAAAACCGGAGCACGATGATCTGCTGGCCCTGGCCCGTCGCCACGGCCTGGCCCTGGAGCAGGTGCGTGCCACCGTGTGGCAACACCAGGAGCAGCAGGAGCGGCTGTCGCCGCAGCCCCAGTCCAGGCCCCACCCCCCGATCGCCGGCCAGCCATGATCCGTCCGACCCTGCCCGATCTCTCGTTGCTGCTGGCCCGCTGCCGCGCGGCCCTGGGGCCCCTGCTGGGTCGCCTGCCGCCCCTGCCGGGGGGGGCATCTCTCTGGATCACCCTGTTGAGCGTGGGCTTTCTGCTCGCTGCCCTGGGCAGCCATGGGCGTCAGATGCTGCAGCTCAGCCTCGATCTCCAGGGCTGGTTGTGGCTGCTGCTGGGGGTTGGGGTGAGTCTGCTGAGCCTCCTGGCCAATGCCCTGGGGCTGGGCGTGGTGCTGCGCTGGCTGCAGCTGCGCCCCCACTGGCTGCCGCTGGTGGCGCTCTACCTGAACACCAACCTGCGCAAATATCTGCCCGGTGGAATCTGGCATCTCACCAGTCGGCTCCAGAGCCTGCGCGCCGCCGACGGTCCCCTGGAGACCCCGGCCGGGCTGGCGATCGCCCTGGCGGCTGTGCTGCTGGATCCCCTGGTGGCCGCTGTGGCGGCCCTGGCGCTGGTGGTGGTGGGCGGCTGGCAGGGCGGTCTGGCCCTGTTCGCACTCCTGCCCCTGCTGCTGTTGTGGCCCCAGTGGCTGGCTCCGCTGCTGCGGCAGCTGGAGGAGCGCCAGGCCCGTCGTCTGCAGGTCAGCGATGCCCTCAGCGCTGAGCTGACCGGCCAGGGCGGGGCGGCCATGGCGGCGGCACTGGCGGGCTATCCCCTGCTTCCCCTGCTGGCCCAGCTGGGGTTCGTGCTGCTGCGCTTTGGCGGGTTTGCCTGCTGCGTCTTCGCCTTTGACCTGCAGGCCAGCCTCCCCTGGACAGGCTGGCTGGCCGGCTTTGTTCTGGCCTGGACCGTGGGTCTGGTGGTGCCCGGGGCTCCGGGGGGGCTGGGGGTGTTTGAAGCGGCCCTGCTGCTGCGGCTCGGCACGGCGATTCCCGAGGGGCCACTCCTGGCGATTGCCCTCAGCTATCGGCTGGTGGTGAGCCTGGCCGACCTCCTGGCCGCAGCCCTGGTGCAGCTGGATGCCTGGATCGACCGCCGCCTGCCGGCGTAGTTCAACAAGCCAGCACCGCCGTGGGCTGGCGGCAGTTCGCAACTGCGTTTATTATTGAGAAGCGCGGGAGGACGAGGTGCCGAGCTCCACCACCTTGTCCTCCTCAGGCCCATCGGCATCCCTCCCCCTGGGCGCCCTGGCCCCAGATTCAGCGGCGGTCCAGGTGCAGCCTGGAAGTGAAGCCTTGCGCTCCACCCTGCACGATCGGGGCCAACGCCTCACGCCCCAGCGCCAGCGGGTGCTCAGCCTCTTTGAACAGATCGGCGCAGGCAGCCATCTCAGCGCGGAGGAGGTGCACCAGCGCCTGCTCAGCCAGCAGGAGCGGGTGTCCCTGGCCACCGTCTATCGCACCCTGCGGCTGTTGACCTCGATGGGGCTGCTCCAGGAGCTGGAGCTACCCGAAGGTGGGCGCCGTTACGAGCTCACCAGCGATGCCCACCGTGACCACCACCATCTGGTGTGTGTGCGCTGTGGATGCACCGAGGAGTTTGAGGACCCCGCGGTGTTGTTGGCTGGCCAGCAGGCCTCTGAGCAGCATGGCTTCCGCCTGCTCGAGTGCGTGCTCAACGTGCGGGCACTCTGTCCGCGTTGCGCCGCTGAGGCCCACTAGCACCGGCGTTCGGCACCCCCAGGCTCCAGCCCTTTCGGCAGGGCCCCATCCAGCAGGGCCCCGCTCAGATCAGCACCACGCAGGTCGGCGCCGCGCAGGTCAGCCCTGCTGAGGTCGGTGCCGACGAGCTTCACCCCTTGGAGGCGCGCGGCCGGCAGTCGGATCTCGCTGAGGTCCGCACCACTGAGATCGAGGCCATGGAGCTCGATGCCCGCCTCGCACAGCTGCTCGAGGGCCTCGTTACGGGCATGGCTGAGGCGGATGCGGTGCTCCTGGCAGCTGTACACCAGCTCCATCGCCTCCACGTGCTCGCGCTGGCGCCGTTTGCCCCCCTCCAGCACGAACAGGATGGCGGCGGTGACGATGCTCAGGGCCTCCAGGTTGTCGACATTCACCACTCCGCCGGCGTCGTGCCAGACACAGCCCCTGGCCATCTTCAGATCGCGACATTGCTCCCAGCGATTCACCAGGGCCAGGGCCACGATTGCGGCCAGCAGGGCCAGCAGCAGTCTCAACCGGAACGAGCGATCGAGTTTGCGCAGCAGTGGCGAGCGCAGGCGCCTCCGCCGTCGCTCCGTCCAGGGCTCCCGGGGCGCGGGCTTCGACGACCTGGGGCTGGTCATGGCAGCCGGTTGTGCCGCTTGCCCTTGCGCAGCACCTCGGAGGGCCGAAGCCCGAACCGGGCCTTGAAGTCGCGGCTGAAGACGCACGGACTGCTGAAGCCATAGCGGGCTGAGACGCTGGCCACGCTGTCATCGGTTTCGGGATTGAGCAGCTCTCGGCGGGCCTGGTCCAACCGTTGCTGGCGCACCCATTGAATCGGGCCGCAGCCGAAGCGTTGCTGGAAGGCGAGCTGGAGGTTGCGGCGGGAATAACCGCTGCGCTGTTCCAGCTGGCTCAGGCTGATGGGCCGGTGCAGATTGGCAAGGGTCCACTCCAGCACGTCATCGAAAATGCGCTCCCGCTCGGAGCGTTTCCGGTCGTCGGTCTGGATGAGGGCTTCCAGCCGGGGAAACAGCAGCAGGGCCAGGTTGCGGTAGATCAGATCATCAACGCGCAGATGATCGAGGTCTCCGGCGAGTTCCAGTTCCGGGTGATCCAGCAGGCGGAGGGTCTGCCGCAGCACCTGCAGCAGGGCCTCGCTTCGGCGACTGCGGGGCTGCAGGGCTCGCACCAGATCCAGGTCCTGGCAGAAGCGCCGCTCGGAGACCCCCAGGCCAGCCATGGAGGCCGCCGTCTGTCGGAGCCGTTGCAGGTCGATGTGGAAGACGACCCCATTGAAGTGATCGCTGATGGTGTATCGGTATTCCTGGCCTGGGGAGAAGAAGAACGGGCGGTGGGCATCGACCACCATCTCCTTGCCTCCGGCCTCGTAGCGGATGTTGCCGCTCAGGATCATGTTCACCGACCCGATGCCCTCCTGGGCGCCGATCGTGCCGCGGATCGGGGTGGTGTAACCGCACGACAGGATCAGATCTCCTGTCTGGCAGGTGCTGGTGCGGTGCAGGAAGCTCGATTCATGCCCCTGCCGTGGGCCGAAGTCAAGCAGGGGGTAGTGCTGTGCCAGGCGCTGGGCCAGGACCTCGGGATCGCGGTCGATCTGGGCCAGCTGGTTGTGAAACAGCAGTTTTACGCTTCCCGGATCACCCATCACGCTTGGCAGAGCGGATCCCATCCGGTGGCATTCCGATGCGAACCAAACACCGCGATTCTGCTGGCTTCGCCCGGAGACGTCAGGCAGGATTGCGCGATCTGAACACTGCAGCGGAATTTGCCAGAAACCCTGTCGGGGTTTGGCGTCGGCTGGTCGCGGAGGTGTTGCCCGCCTCCAGGAATGGGAGTAGCACTGCCCAGGCGCCGGCCGCCCTGCCACTGGACCCATCCGGGGCCGCCGGCCACCGGCGCCCTGCCTGCTGCGACCGTCTCCGTGCCTGCCTCTGTGAATCTCACCAACGAACTGGCGCGACAGCGCAATCGGGATGCGGCGGAGCGCACCCTCATGGCCTGGATCCGCACCTGCCTGTCGCTGATCAGCTTCGGCTTCGGTCTCGACAAAATCGTGGCCGCCATCGACCGGGCCACGGGCAGCTCCGGCCCCCGCTCCGGGGTGATCGCCGTGGCCCTCGCCTTCGTGTTCACCGGCATTCTCTCGATGGCGGTGGCCACGGTCGAGCATCTGCGCGAGCTCAAGCGACTGCGCCGGGATGATTTCGTCTATGTGGAAACACCCCGCCTGGCGGCTGCCACCGCCACGCTCATCACGCTCATCGGTGTGATGGCCATGGGGATTCTGGTGACCGGACTGCTGAACTGACCATGGCTGCCATTGCCGCGGTGCTGATCCCGCTCACCCTGTTCACGGCGATGCTGGCCCAGGGGCTGGGCCTGCCTGTCGATGCCTTCCGCCAGTGGCGTCGCCATTGGCCCCTGCTGCTGCGGGTGGAGCTGGCCACCTGCCTGCTGGTGCCCCTGGCGGCCTGGCTGCTGCTCAGCCTCCCCCCAGCGCGGGTTCTCTCCGTGGAGGTGCGCCATGGCATTGCCTTGATGGCGGCCTGTCCCAGTGCACCCCTGATCCTGCGCAAGGCCGGCAAGAGCGGCGGCAACGTCGCAGAGGCAGGCCTCTTCCAGGTGGCTGCTGCTGGGCTGGCCATCGTCACCGTGCCCCTGCTGGCCCAGCTGGGGGAACGGGTGTTCGCCGTGGAGGGCTGGGATGTGCTCCCCCGCCAGGTCGCTCTGCAGGTGGGGCAGGTGCAGCTGCTGCCTCTGCTGGCGGGCCTGCTGCTGCGCCACCGTTTTCCCGGCACCACGGCCCGGCTGCAACTGCCGCTCGATCGGCTGGCCAATGGGCTCCTGGCTGTGCTCGTGCTGGCCGTGTTGGTGAAGACGCTGCCCCTGTTGGTGCCCTTCGGGCTGGCGAACCTCCCGGCGCTGCCGCTCATGGTGCTGCTGGTGCTGCTCAGTCTGGCGTTCGGGTATGCCGCCGCTGGGGAGGGGCGGGAGCGCCGCATCACCACTGCAGCCGTCACGTCGATGCGCAACCCGGGCCTGGCCCTGCTGCTCGCCAGCACCTATGCCCCCCAGATTCCTGCGGTGAAACTTGCGATCCTGCTGTATCTGCTCATCACCGTGCTGGTGAGTGCCCCCCTGCTCCGGCGAATGCGGTGAGCACGGGACGGTTGGGAGTTGTCAGTTTGCGCAAGCTTGGCAGGACTTGCGCAACTTCAATCTGCGAAACGGCAGCTGCGGAAAGCTGTCAATGGCGGCCCCTCTGCGCAGCATGGACACAGCACTGACTCCCCGCTCCTCCCATGCCCAACGGCAAGCCCAACATCCTGACTCTGGGGCGATGACATCGGCCAGAGCAATCTCAGTTGCTACAGCCACGGGCTGATGGGGTATCAGACCCCGAACATCGACCGGGTGGCCAAGGAAGGCGCCAAGTTCATCCATTACTACGCCGAGCAGAGCTGCACCGCCGGCCGCGCCGCCTTCATCACCGGCCAGAGCGTGTACCGCACCGGCCTCTCCAAGGTGGGCCTGCCCGGCGCCGAACTGGGCTTCCGTGCTGAGGACCCCACCATCGCCGAGCTGCTCAAGCCCCAGGGCTACCGCACAGGCCAGTTCGGCAAGAACCACTTCGGTGATCGCGACGAACACCTGCCGACGATGCACGGCTTCGACGAGTTCTTCGGCAACCTCTATCACCTCAATGCCGAGGAAGAGCCCGAACTGCGCGACTATCCCAAGGAAGACGACCCCGAGTTCCCCAACTTCCGCAAGCGCTTCGCCCCCCGCGGTGTGCTGCACTGCTGGGCCAACGGCGACGGCAGCCAGCGGATCGAGAGCACTGGCCCGCTCACCCGCAAGCGGATGGAAACCGCCGACGATGAGTTCATGGCGGAGGCCAAGCGCTTCATCCGCGATGCCGTTGCTTCCGGGGAACCCTTCTTTGTGTGGTTCAACACCACGCACATGCACTTCCGCGCCTACGCCCGTCCCCAGGACGTGGGCCGCTCCGGCCGCTGGCAGTCGGAATACCACGACGTGATGATCTATCACGACGAATTCATCGGTGAGATGCTCAACCTGCTCGATGAGCTGGGCGTCACCGACGACACCATCGTGATGTACGGCACCGACAACGGGCCGCACATGAACAGCTGGCCCGATGCGGGCATGACACCCTTCCGCAGCGAGAAGAACACCAACTGGGAGGGCGCTTTCCGCGTTCCGGCCCTGGTGCGCTGGCCCGGCAAGATCCCGGCTGGCACCAACATCACCGGTATCTGCAGCCACCTCGACTGGCTGCCGACCCTGCTGGCCGCCGCTGGTGAACCGGAGATCAAGCAGAAGCTTTTGACGGGGTATCAGGTGGGGAACAAGACCTTCCGCATCCACTTGGATGGCTACAACATGCTCGACTACTGGACCGGCAAGACCGACAAGAGCCCGCGGCGGGAGTTCTTCTACTTCTCTGATGACGGCGATCTGGTGGGCCTGCGCTACGACAACTGGAAGTTCGTCTTCAAGGAGCAGCGCTGCCCGGGCACCTGCCAGATCTGGGCGGAGCCCTTTGTGGAGTTGCGGGTGCCGAAGATCTTCAACCTGCTCACCGTTCCCTACGAACGCGCCGACATCACCTCCAACACCTACTGGGACTGGATGTTTGACCACGTGTTCATGCTTGTGCCAGCCCAGGCCTTTGTCGCCGACTTCCTCAAGACGTTTGTGGAGTATCCGCCGCGCCAGAAAGCCGCCAGCTTCTCGCTGGAACGGGTGATGGAGAAACTGGAGCAGGCCGCCAGCGGCGCCGCCTGAGCCAGCCAGCCCGATTCCCCCGACCGATGCCCAAGCCCCCTGGACGACCGCCGGCCGCTGGCATGGTGTGGGTACCGAGGGGTTCCTTCGTGATGGGCTCCGACCGCCACTACCCGGAGGAGGCTCCGGCCCACCGGGTGGAGGTGGCGGGTTTCTGGATCGACCGGGCCCCGGTCACCAATGCCCAGTTTCAGAAGTTCGTGAAGGCCAGCGGCTACCCCACCGTGGCGGAGTGCTCTGCCGATCCTTCCCTCTACCCCGGCGCCGGCCCGGACCAGCTGCAGCCGGCCTCGATCGTGTTCGTGCCACCGTCGGGGCCGGTGCAGCAGGCCGACCACTACCGCTGGTGGCAGTACATCCACGGGGCCGACTGGCGCCATCCCGAGGGCCCGGGCAGCTCGATCAAGGGCCGCGAGCAGCATCCGGTGGTGCATGTGGCCCACGCCGATGCCGAGGCCTACGCCTGCTGGATCGGTAAGCAACTGCCTTCCGAGCGGGAATGGGAGTGGGCCGCCTGGGGAGGGCGTGAGGGCTGTGAATTCGTCTGGGGCAGTGAGCTCCATCCCGGCGGTGTGCCCCTGGCCAACACCTTCCAGGGCGACTTCCCTCACCACAACAGCCGCCTGGATGGCTACGAGCGCACCTCGCCTGTGGGGGTGTACCCCGCCAATGGCTACGGCCTGGTCGACATGATCGGCAATGTGTGGGAGTGGACCGCCAGCTGGTACGGCCCACATCAGCCGGCGGCGACACCCAGCACCGCTGGCCCTTCCGGCTGCTGTGCAGATGCGCAGGAGCTCGCCCGCCAGTCCAGCATCGATCTGCAATCGCAGCACGGACAGGTGCCGCGCAAGGTGGTGAAAGGGGGATCCTTCCTCTGTGCTCCCAGTTACTGCCGCCGCTACCGGCCGCCTGCGCGCATGGCCCAGGGCATCGACACCTCCACGTGCCACATGGGTTTCCGCTGCATTGTGCGGGTGGCGCCATGACCGTTATGCCCACGACCCATGGCGCTGAGCACGGACTCGCCCTGATCGCCGAGCTGCTGCGGCTGTTGCTCGAGGGGCTCTCGATCGCCACGGTGTTCGCCGGCCTGGTGGCCACCCTGCGCCAGAGCCGGCCCTGGCCGCGCCATCGCCATCCCGCCCTGCCCAGCCTGGCGGTTGCCAGGCTCACCTTCGGCAGTTGGCTGTCGCTGGCGCTGGAGTTCCAGCTCGGTGCCGACATCGTCGCCACCACCGCCAGCCCATCCACCCAGAACCTGGTGCAGCTCAGTGTGGTGGCCGTGATCCGCACCTTCCTCAACCTGTTTCTTGGCCGGGAACTGGAGGCGGAGCGCCGGCTTCAGCGTGAAGCCGGCCCGGACGGACAGGCCCCGGCTGGGAGCTGATTCCCTCGGGGCCTGAGCAGCGATCGCTTCAGAGCTGACGGCGATCCAGAGCGTCGGCCAGGCGGGTGGCCGCCGAGGCCAGTTGGGCCTGGGCATCGGGGGGCGCGATGGCCTCCTCCCGGCGACGCAGCCCTTCGATCGAGCGCACAATCAGGAACACCACAAAGGCGATCACCAGGAAGTTGATCAGTGCCACCAGCACGGCGCCGGCGGGCCAGCTGGCAACCGCATTCACACCGGCGGCCTTGAGCGTGGGCTCGAGCACCTTGCCGATCACCAGGCTCACCACGGCGTCAACCACCTTGCCGAAGGCTCCCCCGATCACCACGGCAACCGCCAGATCGACGACATTGCCCTTGTTGATGAAGTCCTTGAAGTCGCTCAGAAAGCTCGTACGTGCCATGGAAGGGTTGGGTGGTGGAAAGGGGGGGCTTGGCTGCGAACTGGTGAGGGCGGAATGGGTGATTCGTGATCTGATCAGAAGAAGAACTTCAGCCCTAGTTCGATGCCATTCTGGTAGCTGCTGAACCCGCTGTCTGGGTTCTTATTGTTTTGATATTGAAGTGACATGTAGCGCCAGGACAGATTCAGGTCTGTGTTGTTGCCAACGGCATAGCCCAGGCCAATCTGTGCATTGCCGGAGAGGTCTTTCGCGCCGCTCAGGCCGAATCCGCCCACATCGGCCCGCGCGAAGGCCCGCAGCCTTGGTGCGAGAAACACCGTGCCCTGCAGGCCCGCGAGTGGTTGGGCCCAAGTGCGGCCGAAGGTGCCTTCCCGCTCGAAGCTCAGCTCCCGCGGACCGTTGCCCTGGATCTCGGCGCTGGCATTCAGCCGGGCATCGATCACCCGCACGCCCAGGTAGGGAATCACGCTGAAGGCACCAGGGGCGGCGACCGCTGACTCCACTTCACCCAGGCGATAGCGCACTGCCAGGTCGTAGATCCCCTGGGTGGTGGAGACCCGGGCCCTGCCGGTGAAGCGCTCTCCGGGGGTGGTGCGGGCAGCGTCTTCGCCGAGCCTCACGTAGCTCAGATCGGTGAGCAGGCCCCAGCGTCCGCGCTCCACGCTGCCACGCAGGGATGTCGCCCACTGGAGGCTGGAGAAAATGTCTCCAAGGTTGAAGTCGGTATCGGCTTCAAAACCCCGAATCGTGGTGCTGCCCGTCACCCGCAGAGGGGCAAATCCATAGAGCTCCACTGTGCCGCGCCAGGCATCACTGGCGCTGTGCTCGGTCGCTTTCTCGGGGGTGCTGGTGGGCTCGGCCGGCTCCGGTTCCCCGGCGCTCGCCTCGGCTGGATTGGCCCAGGCCGCCGGTGCCAGGCATGCCAGGAGGGCCAGGCACGGCAGCAGGCTTCCACCGCTGCGCCAGAGAGGGGAGGAGCAGGTTTGGACCATCAGACGCGAGAGTGGTTGAGGGCAGCGGCAGCAGTCGGCTTTTGGCTGCTCCGGCACCCCCAAGGGTGAGGATTCGGACAGCCCTCGCGCGGCGCTTGCGCTGGGATCTGCATCGACACCAAAGACGGTGCCGCAGTGAATTGATCCGAAGCGAATCACTGTGCTGAAGGCGATTGGCATCGGTGAGGGTTCTCTGATCATGCGGGCCAGGGCCAGCAAAAAAGCCGCCGCGAACCGCGGCGGCTGCTGCGTGCGCCTGGGGCAGGATCAGACGTCGCCGAAGGCCACCTGGCAGGCCGCGTTGAGCAGTTCGGCCTCCTGGGTTGTGCTGGGGTTGCGCCCATCGAGGGTCCCTTGCCGGCAGTCGGCGTTCATGGCCACCTCCCGGTCTCCGGATTCCACCGAAAAGCTCACCGACTGCTCATTCAGCGGCTCCACGCTGCCGTAGAGCAAGCGATAGTCGGTATTCGGCACCACGATCGTGGTGGTGTGGCTGTTCACCGCGTCATCCACGGCAGCGTTGATGATGGCTGCCGTGGCCAGGGTCGTCACGCCCCAGGCCGCTGCGCTGGCACCCCACCACCCCCAGCTGGGGCTGGCCCAGCCGCCGTACCAGCCGTAGTTCCAGGGACGGGCATAGCCCCAGCCCGGTCTCGCCCAGCCGGGATAGTTATCCCAGCGATCCCAGCGACGGTCCCAGCGATCGCCCCGGTCGTTCCAGCGGTCATCGCGCCGATCCCAGCGGTCATCCCGCCGCTCGTTGCGATTGTCGTTGCGATCATCCCGGCGGTCGTCGCGATTCTGGCCGCGGTCGTCGCGGCGGTCGTCGCGGTTGCCGCTGCGGTCGTCCCTTCGGTCATTGCGGGAGCTGGTGCGGTCGTCGCGGTTGCCGTTGCGGTCGTCGCGGTTGCCGTTGCGGTTGCTGGCCCGATCGCTGCGGGCAAACCCCCGATTGTTGCCGCGGTTGTCGGAGCTCCGGCGGGCGTCAAGGGATGGTCCTCCCTTCTGATTGGAGCGACTGCTCCAGCCGCCACTGGGCTTGTTGGAGCCCCGGTTGAGGCTGGAGCCAGAACTCTTGAAGCCACTGGCGCCCCTGGAGGCGCTGGGTCGGCTCCCACCACCTCCTCCTCGGCCCCCCCGGCTCCCTCCACCGCCCCCGCCTTTGCGGGCCAGCAGTTCTTGGCTGTCCTGGGGTGCCGGCACGGAGGCGGAGAAGGCCTGGGCTGCCCCGGTGGGCAGGGCCAGAAGGGCCAGCAGTCCGGCCAGCAGCAGGCCGAACCCCCTGCGGGGGCGTGCTGTTCTGGGGTGACGCATCACTTCACCCCCTCGCAGGCCTCGTCGTAGCAGGTGAGGCTCACACGGCCGTCGCGGCTGAATTTCACGCCCACGAGGTCCCGACCGGCGAGGGCCTCGGTCTTCTCCTCACGCACGCTGTTGAGATAGTTCGGGTTCACCACACAGAGATCCCGGCCGTTGAAGCAGATGGTGTTGGTGGAGAACCGGGCGCCGGCCGAGTTGAGCACCACCCACGTTTTGCTGGTGGGGTCCCACAGACTCATGCTCACTGGGGCATCCGTGATGCGGATCTTCTGCACCTGCTTGCCGATCTTGTGGGTATAGATCGTGGCGTCGCCTTCATTGATGGCTTCGACGATGCAGTCCTGGGGCTGTCCACCCTTGATGCTGCAGGTGGTCTTCAGTTTGTAAAGCGTTTCAGCGCCGGCACTGGCGGGTAGAGACCAGGCACCTGCCAGCACAAGGGCGCTGATCAGTGAGGAACAGCTGGCGAGCAGGCCAAAGCGGGGCGCTGATGTGTTGCGGAGTTGCATGAAAAGACAATCCCCAACAGGCGTGGGAAACAATGTCATCTTGTGGATGACTCGCTGAGCTGGCATCTGGGCTGTAGCACTCGGCTACATAACGCCACTTCAGTGGGGCGAGTGACTTCAATTGATCTCACAAATACGCCATTCTTTGCTTGAAGCGAAACGTCGTTCTGGCTTCGGAGCGCCGTTGCCACCAGCCCCTGGCGTCCTTCAGCCCCCCTTCCTGGTCCTGGCGTGCCAGGGCCAGAAGAGGGCCAGGGCCAGCCTGCTACTGAGAATCGCTTGCAAAAGCCAGAGGCCTTGGTTAGAATGCGACTCGTTCGCAACTGGCCCTTCGGGGTCTGCGCTCCCGTTCTCTCTCGCCATGGCCCAGCCCATCGGTCCCGCCAACCCTGATCCGGCTGCTCCCCGGGGGCGCGGCCCTGCACCGGCACCCAAGAAGAAGGGCTGCAAGCAGCGCAAATGCTCCAACTGGAAGGGTGGCAAGTGCCGTTGCGGACGCGACTGACGGCCTCCCCCGGCTGAGCGCCCCGATCAGCCTCTGCGTTCCAGGCTTGGAATCAGGGCCAGGGAGGCCGCCAGGCCGAGCACCATGATCAGCAGGGCCGGACCCATGGCGGCCCCAACCCGCTCATCGCTGGCGTACTGGAACACCCGCACCGCCAGGGTGTCGAAGTCGAACGCGCGCAGGGCCAGGGTGATCGGCAGCTCCTTCACCACATCGACGAACACCAGCAGGCTGCCCACCAGCAGTGGGCCCCGCAACAGGGGGAGGTGCACGCGTTGCAGCACCTCCAGCCAGCTGCAGCCGAGGCTGGCCGCGGTCTCATCAATGCTGGGTGGAATTCTCTCGAGAGACGCATCCAGGCCCTGCTTGGCCACCGCCATGAAGCGGTCGCCGTAGCCCCAGAGCAGCAGCAGCACCGGGCTGAGCATCAGGGGGCCGCCGAAGACCATCAAGCCCAGGGCCAGCACGCTGCCAGGAATGGCGTAGCCGAGCCCGGCCACGAAAGTGAGTTGCTGCATCGCGGCCTGGGGGATCCAGCGGCGGCAGATGGCCAATAGCAGGGCCCCGGCACAGGTCACCCCGGTGGCGGCGAAGGCCAGGGCCAGGCTGCGGCCCGCCAGCTGCAGCAGCTCGTCGAGCGGTTCGGCCTGCAGTCCCTGCCAGCCTTGCTGGATCCACAGGGCAGGGATGGCGATCGCCGCCAGGGGCGGCAGCCCGCAGAGCAACTGGGCCAGGCCGGCCCGCCACCCCTTCAGGTCCCACATGGGACCGGCGCCGCTTTCCCCGTCGAGATTCCAGCGTCGGCTGCGCCGCCGCAGCAGCCGTTCGCTCACGATCAGCACCGCCACGATGGCCAGGGCCACCAGGGCCAGCAGGGCTGCCCCCTGGGGATCGCCATCCACCTGCCAGCGATCGAGAATCCCGGCCGAGAGGCTCGGCACCCCGAGCAGCCGCACCGCCCCCAGCTCATTCACCACCTCCATGGCGCTGAGGGCGACCCCGGCGCCGATCGAGGGCAGGGCGATCGGCAGGGCAATGCGAAAGAAGCTCGCCCAGGGGCCCACCCCCAGGCAGCGGCTGGCCTCCAGCAACCGGCTGCCGCTCATGGAAAAGCTCTCCGTGCTGAGCAGGAACACGTAGCTGTAATTGGCGAGGCTCAGCAGGGCGACTGCCCAGCCCAGGCCATGGATCTGAATGCCGCGGTAGCTGCCCCAATCCACCAGGCTGGCCGCCAGCAGGTAGGCCGGGAACGCCATGGGCACCAACTGGGCGATCCGGAACCAGCGGCGGCCCCTGAACCGGCAGGTGGCCGTCAGCCAGCCGATGCTGGTGCCCAGCAGGGCGCCGACCACGCCCTCGCCCAGCACCAGTTGCAGGGTGCCGAGCACCTGGCTGGGTCCGTCCCAGCCCAGGCCGAGGTGTTGGCCACCGCCGTTGAAAAGGGCTCCCTGGACCAGGGTGATCAGGGGCAGCAGCGCCAGCAGGCTCACCACCAGCACCACGAGAAGAAGCCCGGTCCTGCTTCTGGAGAGGACCGGGCCCGGATTGAGATCGCCTGGGATCACAGAAGGCGTCAACGAATCGCCAGCTCCTTACTGCCAGCCAGCCTGCGTCATCAGTTGCACGGCCTCCCGGTTGCGCCGGCCGAGCTGCTCCATCGACACCGGAGAGGACTTGAAGGTGCCGAAGGCCTTGAGGGTGGGGTTGTTGCCCCAGCCCTTGAGGGGGTACTCGTTGTTGGCGGCGGCGTAGCCCTCACCGGAGGTGGGGGAGGCCAGGAACTCCAGCAGGCGTCGGGCCCCCTCCGGATTGCGGGAGCTCTGGGTCACCCCGCCGGCCGTGACGTTCACGTGGGTGGGGTTGGGCCACACCACCCGCACCTTCTTGGCCGCTTCCCGGTCGGCCGCATTGTCGCCCCGCAGCATCCGTGCCAGGTAGTACTGATTGGCGATCGTGGCACCGCACTGTCCCTGGCCCACGGCGCGCACCATGGTGGTGTCGGAGGTGTAGAAGGAGCCCTTCCTGTTGGCGACCAACCCTTCCACCCACCTGCGGGTGGAAGGGGCGCCCCGGCGCACCAGCTCGTCGGCCACCAGCGACTGGCTGTAGACGCTGGCTCGGTTGCGCAGGCAGAGCTTGCCCTTGAGCTCGGGGCGGGTGAGGTCGGCGTAGGTGCGGATCAGGTTGGGGTTCACCTGGGCCGTGTTCACCATCACCGGCCGGGCGCGGCGGGTGAGGGCAAACCAGCGTCCGCCGGGATCGCGCAGGTTGGCCGGCACGTCTTTGTTGAGCTCAGCCGAGCGGATCGGGCGGAAGAGATTGTCCTCCTGGGCGCGATAGAGGCGGGCTGCATCCACCAGCACCAGCAGATCGGCCTTGCTGTTGCGGCCCTCACTCTTGAGACGTTGGATCAGTTCGTCATCCTTGCCTTCAAGCAGATTCACCTTGATGCCGGTGCGGCGGGTGAACTCTGCATAGAGCTCCTTGTCGGTATTGTAGTGACGTCCTGAAAAGACATTTACCTCCTGGGGACGATTCTGAGCCTGGGCCATGCCCAGGATGCCCGTGATGGAGAAGAGCCCCAGGGCAATGGCAGCGGCGCGCGCACCATTTCTGAGCCGATTGGTGTTGATCATCGGATGGACATGGGATGAGACTCGGCCTGGCTTTTGGCGTGATGGCCAGAGCGACGAGCAGAAGCTGTTGCGGGGAGGGAATCGGTGTCCTTCTCCACCTTTATTCTCGACTTCTGGCTTGTCAGTTGGGGGATGAGAGGAGTGATGAATGAGGGTCACCGGCGTGATGATTGCTACGCCGGTGACCGCTGGATCTGCCGCTGATCAGAAGCGGAAGGTGGTCTGGATCACGCCGCCCCAGGTGGAGTCGAAACCGTTGTTGCGGTAATCGCTGGCGTAGAAGATTGCTGGGGTGATCGAGATGTTGTCGGTGACCTGGTTATGGGATTCCCAGGCACCGACCCACTGAGATCGCCGGTCGATGTCCTGCTGCTCCATGTAGGAGCTGATGGCAGCAGCACTGGAGATGGCGCTGGCGTCCTGGGCATTGGCTGCAAGGGGAGCCAGCAGGCCGGTGCCGGTCATGGCCAGCAGCAGCTTGCACAGAGTGGTCATCAAACTCCTCACAACAGGCGTTGTTCCACGCCAAAGGCGCGGTTGGGCGCTGTTCTATCGACCGGATCTCTTCGGCCGCTCGCGCCGCGGCACAACACTGCGTAACAAAAGAAACACCCCCGGGTTGTCCATGAAGAGAACAACCTGGGGGTGTTGGATGAATCTCTTGGCCGCTTGGGCCGGAGACGGGCGTTCAGCGCTGGGGTCTGGCCCTCACGGGCACGAGCACGGGTTGCATCAGACCGCCACCGCCGTTGTCGTCGTCGGAATCGGTGGTGAGCCAGAACGCCAGGCCGAACAGGGCAACCACGCTCGTGAGCAGGAGCAGTTCGGCCATGGAGTCTGAACAACTGTCGATACCGTAGCGGCATTGACCAGCGGTGGTGTAGCAACTGCCTCTGTTCGGCCGGGCAGTGGTGCTCAGGCCAGGGGGGCCAGGGCGAGGGCGAGGCCTGCCAGGCTCAGGCCTCCCGCCAGCAGCAGGGTCCAGCGGGTGCCCAGTCTCCGCAGGCCCGCGAAGGTGAGGCCGACGACAGTGGTTGAGGCCAGACCCGCTCCCAGCCACCAGCTCACCGTGCTGCTGGCCTCCTGGCCATGCAGCAGGGCATGCACCGCCACCGCGGCGGCGACCACGCTGCCCACCACCCCCAGCCGGGGGGATCGGGCGCTGCGGGCGCTCTGGAGCACCACCAGACCCAGGCTCGAGACGGCGAGGGCGGCCAGCACCTCAGCTCCGGGCAGCTCTCCTCCCTGGGCACCCAGCACCCCCCCGGCGATGGCCCCGGCGAGGGCGAACAGCAGCACCGGGCTGCCGATGAAGGAGGCCGCGCCCCCCACGCCCAGCAGCAGCAGCAGGTGATCCAGGCCCAGGAGCGGGTGGCTGGCGCCTGCCATCAGTCCCCCATCGACCACGCCGTGGGCGCTGGCGGGCAGGGAGGAGAGCAGGCTGAGTCCGAGGCCGGCCGCTGCCGCCAGGGCCAGTTGACGCAGGCCCGGCAGCCGGGAACCAAGGAGGGGGTTGAAGGGGAGCATGGGCAGACCGGTCCGCGCCGGTGGCGAAAGGATGGAGCGGGGGCGAGCGTTCTGACTGAGGACCGGCCATCACGGAACCAGGTCCGGATGGAGCAGACCATCACAGCTGCGGGACAGCGCCGGACTGGGGAGCTTGCTCCCGTCACCGGTCTTTCCTCGTGACTTCCCGGCGTTGAATCCGGAAATCCCCTTCTTCAGTATCGGGGGGTGAGCACGCCGTGGGGGGTCAGCCGAAGCCTTTGCCGGCATCGCGGGCCACGCAGGCCTGCAGTTGCTGGCGCAGGCGGTCGTGATCCAGGTTGCGCCCGATCAGCACGATCTGGTTCTTGCGCTGGCTGTCCGGCCAGTCGGAGTCGTCGATCGAGAAGCGCTTGCCGGCCAGGTGGAACACGTGGCGGCGCTCGCTCTCGTTGAACCAGAGGATGCCCTTGGCCCGGAAGACCCCCTCGGGCAGCTGGTTATCGAGGAAGTTCTGGAACTTGCGCAGGGCGAAGGGGCCTTCGGCCGCGAAGGAGAGGGAGGTGAAGCCCTCGATGGCGGCGTGGTCGGGATGGCTGCCGTGGTCGTGGTCATGACCGTGCCCATGGTCATGGCTGTGATGGTCATGGCTGTGATGGTCGTGACCGTGATGGTCATGTCCGGCGTGGGCATGGTCGTGACTGTGCTCGTGCTCGCAGTGGCCGTGGTCGTGGTCGCAGCCGCTGTGGTCGTGGGCGGAATCGGCGCTGATCTGCTGGGCCACCACCTTGTCGCTCTCGAACAGCCCCACGCTCAGCAGCAGCGGCAGGGGCACCTCTCCCTTCACGGCCCGCAGGATGCGAGCGTCGGTCTTGATTTCCCGCAGCCGTTCTTCGAGCGCGCTCAGCCGCTCCTCGGCCACCAGGTCGCACTTGTTGAGCAGCAGCATGTCGCCGTACACGATCTGGGCCCGGGCCACCTCCCCCTCCAGCAGCTCCTCGCTGAAGTTCTCAGCGTCCACCAGGGTGATGATCGAGTCGAGGCGGGTGGCCTCGCGCAGGTCGCTGCCCAGGAAGGTCATCGCCACTGGCAGGGGATCGGCCAGGCCGGTGGTCTCCACCACCAGGTAGTCCACCGGATCGGGGCGATCGAGAATGCGGTAGACGGCCTCCAGCAGCTCGCCGTTGATCGAGCAGCAGATGCAGCCGTTGCTCAGCTCCACCATGTCGTCGCCGGTGGCGACCACCAGGTCGTTGTCGATGCCGATCTCACCGAACTCGTTCACCAGCACGGCGGTCTTCAGCCCCTGCTGGTTGGTGAGGATGTGGTTGAGCAGGGTGGTTTTCCCGGCCCCGAGGAAGCCGGTGAGGATCGTCACGGGCAGGCCACTGGTAGGCGTGCTCGCTTGCGCCGTGCTGGCGGTCATGGACGGGCCGGGACTCAGGTCTTGACCATAGGGGCCGGAACCCCGTTCATCGGGGGTCTGGGCTAGGGCCTCGCCGCGTTGTCCTCTGCGGCGCGGCCCTGGCGCTGCTGGCAGGCGGCGCAGAGTCCGAAGAATTCCAGGGTGTGAAACAGGGGCAGGAAGCCGTCGAGGGCGCTGCCGGGCAGCTCCAGGGCCTGCACCGGACAGTGCCCCAGGGGCCGGGTGGTGCCGCAGTCGACGCAGGTGAGATGGTGGTCGTCGCGCTCGGTGGGGGCGAACAGGGCCTCGCCGCTGGGCAGGTGGCGGCAGCGCACCAACCCCCACTGCTGCAGCTGACGCAGGTGCCGATACACCGTCGCCAGGCCCATCGGCGTGTTGCTCTGCCGCAGATGGGCATGCAGGTCCTGGCCGGACACCTCGCCCGCCGTGGTCCGCAGGGCTGCGAGAAGCTGTTGCTGGCGGGCGCTGAGCTTCGGACTCACAGTGGCCTGACCTGGGGCAGGAGCGACTGGGGGCCGTTCTAGCCCGCAGGCAGCCACATCACCTGGCGCACCGCTCGACCCAGGGGTCGGGGTTGCAGGGTGGTGGCATCGATCAGCACGGGCTGGGCCGCAGGAGCTGGCCCCGATCCGGCGGCCAGGGGGCGGAGGGCCGCCAGCAACTGACCACTGGCCGGGTCCCAGTGCAGGCCGGTGCCGGGTTCCAGCTCCCAGCCGCTCAGTTCACGACGACCGAGCAGGCGTCCGCGCCGGTCGAGGGCCAGCAGGCTCAGGCGTGGCTGCTGGGTGCCGGCCAGCAGCAGGGCCCAGATCCGCTCGCCGCTGCGATCGCAGGCACTGGCCACCAGGGCTTCAGGGCCCAGCCACAGCTGCCGCGGGGCCTGGCCCGGCTCCACCAGCTCCAGGGAGCGCCGGAAGTCGGGCCAGTGGCGCAGCAGCAGGGCCCGCCCTGCCTGGGGACAGAAGCTGCTCAGGTCGCGGCTGCCCGGCAGGGTCTGGCGCCGGGCGGGCAGAGGGGGAAGCGCCTCCAGATGGAGGCCTTCGGTGTCGGGCACCACCACGGCCCCCCCCTCCGGCAGCAGGTGCATCGGCCCGCTCACGGGCCAGCTGAGGCGGCGCCTTCCCCCGGCGGCCGGCAGCAGCAGGGCCTCGCTGCTGCCTGGATCGAGCTGGCCGCTCTGCACCAGCAGATCCCCCTGGCGGTTGCTGCTCAGGTGGGCGAAGACCACCGGGCCGCCCAGGAGCGGCTGGGGTGGGCGGACCTGGGGCGGGCGGCTGGGCTGCTCAGCCGGTTGCAGGTTGTGCTGGTCCAGCGGGATTCGCCACAGCCGCAGCTGGCCATCGGCCTGGCGGCTGGCTGCCACCACCCCGCGGCCATGGCCCAGGGCCAGCATCAGGGGGATTTCCGGCCACACCGGGCTGAGGGGGCGCCAGAGACCGTTGTGATCCCGCAACTGCAGCTGATCGCCACCTGTCCTGGGCACCACAGCCAGGATCCGGGGTCGCGGATCCCAGAACCAGCGACTGGGCCGCAGGGGCAGGTTGCGGCTGTCCTCACCCTCCAGGTGCAGGTGCAGGGGGGCAGTGAGCCGCTGCCCCGCCTCCAGGCTGACCAGCAGCACGTTGCCGCTGCCCAGCCAGCGATGGCGCAGGGGAGGCTGCAGCCGGCTCTGCCGCTGCAGGCTGGCCGGTTGCATCGGCCGGCTGAACCGGCTCTGCAGGGCCGCTGGCCCCGAACTGGTGGGGGCGGATTGGAGCTGCTCCAGCCGGGGGGGAAGGCGCAGCAGCAGCTGCTGCTGTGCCACGGCCAGGGCCAGCGGGGTGGCCAGCGCCAGCAGGAGGGCCCGTCTCATGGTTCCAGGGGCCGGGCCGGCTGGGGAATCGGCTGGATGCGGGAGGGAACCACCTCCAGGCGCTCCTGCCCCGGCACTCCCGTCACCGCCATCTGTCCCTCGATGGCCAGCCACTGGTCGGCCCTCGGGGCCGCCTGATCGCGGGGCCAGCGCACTGGCAGGCCCACCGGCGTGGCATCGGCCAGGCAGCAGCGCACCAGCAACCGGGCCAGCTGGGGCGGGCCATCGGCCATCGGCAGCACGAAGCCACTGATCCGCACCGGATCGCCCACGAACAGCTGGGGATCGGGTTGGCTGCGCAGCAGGCGCACCCAGTCGGTGAGGCTGCGCTGGGCCGGTGGCAGCACGAAGCTCAGGGTGTCCTGGCCGGTTTCATCGGCCGGCCTCTGGCTGGCCAGATCGGCGAAGGAGGGGTTGGGGGGCAGCACGATCAGGCCCAGGGCGATCGCGGCGCTGAGCAGGGCGACGGGGCCATCCCGGCGGACGGTTCCCCCGCCCGCCCGCTGCAGGGCCGCCAGCAGCTGCAGCAGCGCCAGCACGAGCAGCACCCCGCCCGCAGCACTCACCAGGGGGTGGAAGGCGGAGCGCAGCAGCAGGTCAAGCCGGCCGTCGACGCTGCTCTGGAGCAGCACCACGGCCCACAGCCCCAGGGCCAGGGCTCGCAGGAGAGCAGGTCCCATCACAGGCGCCACAGGTTCACCCACTGGCCGATCAGCAGCACCGCCAGACAGGCCCCGACCGTGGTGAGGAGCAGGCCCCTGGGTCGGAAGAGCAGCCCCAGCAGCCCCACCAGCTTGATGTCGATCACAGGGCCCAGCAGCAGGAAGGCCAACAGGGCGCCGGGGGTGATCTGGGCGGCGAAGCCGAGGGCCAGAAAGGCATCCACGCTCGAACACACCGAGAGCACCAGGCTCAGGGCCATGAGCGCCAGCACCGAGAGGGTGGGGGCACCCCCCACCGCCAGCAGCCACTGGCGCGGGAGCGATGCCTGCACCAGGGCCGCTAGGGCACAGCCGGCCACCAGCAGCAGGGCGAGGTTGAGGAATTCGCGGCTCCCGTGCTCCAGCACCTCCCGCCAGCTGCCGCGGGCCGGTTCCGGCTGCGCCAGGGGTGTGGGTGCCGTGAGGCCGATGAGGCCGCTGCGGCGCTCCAGCAGGCTCACCGTCGCCAGGGGTTGAGCCAGCTGCCGCTCCTCGAGCAGGTCGGCCCGCAGCAGCTCCCCTTCCGGCAGCAGCCGCAGCAGCAGGGCCAGAACCAGGGCCACCAGCACCGCCCCCAGGGGCCTGGCGAGGAGCAGCCAGGGCTGGTCGGGGAAGGCGGCCCAGGTGCTGGCGATCACGATCGGGTTGAGCACGGGGGCGGCGAACAGGAATCCGAGGGCGGTGCCCACGGGAGCTCCCCCCACCAGCAGCCGCCGCGCCACCGGCACATTGCCGCATTCACAGGCCGGCAGCGCGAAGCCCAGGGCCGCTCCACTCAGGGGACCGCCGATGGGGTGGGCCGGCAGCCGCCGCAGCCAGGCCCCCCCCGGACTGAACCAGCGGGCCAGGGAAGCGATCAACACGCCGATGAGCAGGAAGGGCAGGGCCTCCAGCAACAGACCCTGGAACAGGGCCCAGGCGGTGTTGAGCCGCACCAGCACATCCACGGGGTGTCAAGGGGGTTGCGGTGCGCCAAAGGTAGGGAGCCTCCAGGCGGGCTAGGTTGAGAATGATTCTCGTTTGATTGGCGCCGGTGGCTGCTCTGCGCGTGTGGCGATTGCCCGGGATGCTGCTGCTCGCGGCGCTTCTCACCGCGGCCTGCTCGGGCCCGCGGGTCACCAGCTCCGGCCCCGGTTCCAGTTCAGGTGCCACACCCGTCTCCCCCCCCGCGACCTCCGGGCGGTTGCAGGTGGTGACCACCTTTCTGCCGATCACGCTGTTCACGCGGGCGGTTGCCGGCGACTGCGCCGCGGTCACGCCCCTGATGGCGCCGGGCACGAGCCCCCACGACTTCCAGGCCCGACCGACCGATGTGCTCACACTCCGCCGGGCCGCGGTGCTGGTGAAGAACGGTCTTGGCATGGAGGGGTTCCTCGACAAGCTCATTGCCGCAGCGGACAACCCCAGGCTGCAGGTCGTGGATTCCAGTGCCGGGGTGGCCACCCTCGAGTCGCCCGAGGCCGACGGGGGCCATGGCCACGACCATGGCCATGCCCACGGTCCTGTCAATCCCCACATCTGGCTTGACCCGCTGCGGGCGGCGCAGCAGGTGGAGGCCATCCGCGACGGCCTGGTGAAGGCCGATCCAGGCTGTGCCTAGGGTTATCGCCGCAACGCAGCCGCCTACACCGCCGAACTGCGAGTCCTGCACCGGGAGCTGGCCGGTCAGCTGCAGCCCTACCGCGGCAAGGGTTTTGTCGCCTTTCACGACGTCGCCCCCTACTTTGCCGAGCGCTTCGGCCTGCGGGCCGCGTTCCTGGTCGACGTGCCCCAGCTCAATCCTTCCCCCGCCGACCTCCAGCGGGTGGCGGCGGCGGTGAAGGCCGACAACCTCAAGGCCCTGCTCAGCGAACCCCAGGAGGAGCGGCCGGTGTTCAGTGCCCTGGCCCGCGACCTGGGTGTGGGCATCAGCGTTTTTGATCCACTGGAGACCGGCAGCGCCCAGGCTTCAGGAGAGCCTGGCCACTATCTTTCGGTGATGCGTCGCAATGCTGCCAACCTGATTCAGGCCTTCGGTGGCTGATCCAGGGGGCTTCCGTCCGTGGGATCGCCGCACGCTTCTGATGGTTCCCCTCCACTGATGCTCGACTCCGTGCTGCGGGTGCAGGCACTCACCGTTGAGCGGGACGGTCGACCGGCCGTGGAGGACGTGAGCTTCTCCCTGCCCGCCGAGAGCGACACCGCCCTGGTGGGTCCCAACGGCGCCGGCAAGAGCACCCTGGTGGCGGCCCTGCTGGGTCTGGTGCCGCGCCGCACCGGCCAGGTGGAACTCCTCGGCCATCGCCTGGGCAGTGACGGCCAGTTGCCCCGGGCGGTGCGCTGTCAGATCGCCTATCTGCCCCAGACGCTCGCCCTGCAGGGCCGCTTCCCGCTGAGCGTCGCCGAATTCGTGGGATTCGGCTTTGATCCCCCGGGGCCGGCCTGGCCCTGGCGCGGGGCTGCCAGCCGCCGTCAGGCGGTGGGGCTTGCCCTGGTCCGCACCGGTTGCCAGGAGTTGGGGGGGCGGTTGCTCAGTGAACTCTCCGGCGGCCAGCTCAAGCGGGTGCTGCTGGCCTTCTGCGTGGTGCGGCCCCGGCGTTTGCTGGTGCTCGATGAGGCCCAGGCCGGATTGGATGTGCAGGCCACCGAACAGTTCCAGCAACTGCTGCTGGAGCTGCGCCGCCAGGAGGGCTGGACCGTGCTGCAGGTGTCCCACGATCTCGACATGGTGCGCCGCAGCTGCGACCAGGTGCTCTGCCTCAACCGCCGGCTGCGCTGCAGCGGCAGCCCTGACCATGCCCTGCGCCCGGAGCGGTTGCAGGAGCTCTACGGGCCCAACGTGGTGGCCTACCACCACCGCCACCACCACCATCCCCATGGGGTGGGCGACGCCCGTGGTTGAGGCCTCCTGCCTGCCGGCGGTGCTGGCCACCCCGTTCATGCAGCGGGCCCTTCTCGGGGGGTTGCTCACCGGCGGTCTCGGAGGCCTGCTGGGCAGCTTTGCGGTGCTGCGGCAGCTGTCGTTCTTCAGTGATGCCCTCGGCCATTCGGCCCTGCTGGGCATCACCCTCGGCATCCTGCTGGGGATCGACCCCACCCTGGTGCTGATTCCCTTTGCCGTGGTGTTTGCCCTGCTGGTGAATCAGCTGGTGCAGCGCAGCCAGCTGCCCACCGATGCCCTGCTCAACATCATCTATTCGAGCTCCCTGGCCGGAGCTGTGCTCGCCCTCAGCCTGGTCGACAGCTACCAGGGCGGGATCCAGCAACTGCTCTTCGGCGACATCCTCGGGATCAGCTGGGCCGATCTGGCGGTGATCGGCAGCCTGCTGCTGGTGGCGCTCACCTACCTCTTGCTCAGCCTGCGCGCCCAGGTGCTGCTGACGCTCCATGCCGACCTCGCCGGTGCCGCCGGCGTGCGCACCGGCTGGCATCGCCTGGCCTTCATCGTGCTGCTGGCGGTGGTGGTGGCCGTGTCGGTGAAGGCGGTGGGGGTGCTGTTGATCAGTGCCTTCGTGGTGATCCCCGCCTGTGCCGGGCGCCTGCTCAGCCGCCGGTTTCCCGTCTATTTGCTCGTGTCGTCCCTCCTGGGGGGCGCCTGTGCCCTGCTCGGCCTGCTGGCCTCCGGGCTCACCAACCTGCCGTCGGGTCCCTCGGTGGTGATCGTGCAGTTCGCCGGTTTCCTGCTGGCCCTGTTGTTCAGTCAGGCGCGGAACCAGCTCGGCAGCGCCTCATAGCTGGCGGCGTTCTTCGCGTTCTCCCGGGCCTCGGTCTTCCAGCAGCAGGCCCGCCCGCCCTCCCGATCCCGCAACAGGTCGTTGGCCCAGCTCCACACCAGTTCAGCGCTGGCCTCCATGCCCACGTTGGCCATCACCCGCAGGTCGAGGGCTCCCTGCTCATGCAGCTGCCGCCAGGTCGCCAGCAGCGGATCGTCGGCATTGGCCAGGAAGGTGTGATCGAACTGGTGGGCCAGGCGCCGTTCCAGGCCCTGCAGGCTGGAGAAGTCCACCACGAAGCCGCAGCCATCCAGCTCCCGGGCGCGGAACCAGAACGTGAAGCTGCGGCTGTAGCCATGCACGAAGCGGCAGTGGCCGCTGTGGCGCCACTGGCGATGGGTGCAGGGGTAGCCGCTGAAGGTCTTGCTGCAGCTGTAGGCCGGTGTGGGCATGGGAGAGGATCGGGGCAGCAGCAGCGCAGGGGCCTTGTCAGCATCATTTCAGCCACCCGCCCCGGGTTCCCCAGCGCCCGCCTTGCCCGATCCCGCCTTCATTGCCGGCCTGCGCTTCAACGAGGCCGGCCTGATTCCGGCCGTGGCCCAGGACTGGCTCGACGGCGCCGTGCTGATGGTGGCCTGGATGAACCGCGAGGCGATCGAGCGCACCCTGGCCAGCGGTGAGGTGCATTACTGGAGCCGTTCCCGCGCGGAGCTCTGGCACAAGGGCGCCACCAGCGGCCACACCCAGACCCTGCGCGGCCTCCGCTACGACTGCGACGCCGATGTGTTGCTGCTCACGGTCGAGCAGCGCGGAAATGTGGCCTGCCACACCGGCGCCCGCAGCTGCTTCTATGACGAGGGCCCCGAACCCAGTGCCGGCGGGCCGGCCGCCCCTGCGCCCCCGGCCGACGTGTGCACCGAGCTGATGCGGGTGATTGAGGGGCGCCGCGACCGGCCCGAGCCCGGCAGCTACACCAACAAGCTGCTGGAGGGGGGCGACAACCGCATCCTCAAGAAGATCGGCGAGGAGAGCGCCGAGTTCGTGATGGCTTGCAAGGACGGCGATCCCGCCGAGATCGCCGGGGAGGCCGCCGACCTCCTCTTTCACCTCCAGGTGGCCCTGGCCCACCACGGCGTGGGCTGGCGCCAGGTGCAGGAGGTGCTGGCCGCCCGCCGCGGTGCGCCGCGGCGGGACTGAGGGGGCTGGACCCTGGGAATGGGCTCAGCCCTGGGCGCCCGTGCTCAGCATGGCCAGGGCCATCCAGATCACGAAGCCGGTGAGCACGAAGCCACCGGTGGCCACGAACCAGCGCCAGGCGTTCTGCACCGCCGGTGTGGGCTGGTTGGCCAGCCAGGAAGGCCGCGGCCAGCCGGCATTCGGCGACCAGCCACCGCCGTTGCCGGCGGGAGCGCGGCGGGCCATCGCGTCGCGCCAGTAGGTGCTGTAACGGGGCGCTTGCTGGTTGAAGGGCATCGTGCCCACCGCCTGGCCGGCCAGCACCCGGGCGCGCTGGTAGGGCACCAGGTCTTCGCCGAAGGTCTCCAGATATTCCGGTGAGTCGATCAGGGCATCGATGAAGGCCGGCAGCCCCTGCTCGGCGATCACGATCGACCAGGCGATGCGCTCCTGCTCACCGTGCACCGGCCGGCCCAGCACCCGCCCCACCACCTGTTCGACCGCGCGGTAGTTGCTGTTGCAGCGGTAGAAGTCGTTGCGGAATTTCTCTGAGCGCAGCAGCTGCCGCACGAATTCGCGGGTGGTGATCTGACCGGAGCGCAGCTGGGATTCGAGCACCGCGTCGCGGTCGGCCTTGAAGGCGTGGAAAAAGACCTGGCGATAGGCCTGCTCGATCAGGGCGTCGGCGGCATCGCCATCCTGCTGACGGACCTGCCGGCTGAACTGGCGAGGGGTCTCTTCGCTGGCTGCCAGAAAGTTGCTCACCCTGGCGTTGCTGGTGAGGGGTTTGGTGGCCAGAACAGGCAGGGCCATTGGGCGGGCAGGAGGAAAACGCAGAACGGATTGGCCGACGCGGGGGCTCAGCCCTGCGGCCGGAAAAACACAGAGAACGTGATGGTCCGCAATAGCTCGCAATCAATGGGGGGCGGTCGATGACCCGGCGCCGCGAGCCCTGGGCAGCTCCAGCGGCAGGGCCAGACCCGGTTGCTGCTGGAGCCAGCGGAAGGTGGCCCGGTCGCGCAGACTCAGCTCCAGCACCGGATTGCGGCCGGGTACCGCGGCCATGGCATCGCCGGGCTGGTCGCTGTGGCCCCACAGTCCGAAGGCGTGGCCCAGTTCATGCAGGGCCGTTGCCTGGAGGGCCTGTTGTCGCTGCCCCGTTCCCAGGCTCACCTGCACCAGGGGCTCGGGGCGGCTGTTGCCGTCGGGGTGCTGGCGCAGCACCACCATCAGCTCGGCCCGTCCGTGGCTCGCTCGGCCGCCCCGCAGGGGGGGACGGCGCCGCCAGATCCGCACCTGGGCCTGCTCGGGCGACTCCACCCGGGTGATGGGCACGAGGCGACTCCACTGTCCGAGTGCCGCGTCAACGGCTTCCAGCCAGGGCTGCTCCCAGCGGGCAGCCGGGCCGCTGGCCTGGGCGGGTTCCACCCATAAGCACCAGTGGTCAAGCCGGGGCCAGCCGTAGGCCGTGGGGCGCAGCCGGTGGCGATAGTCGGCGGCTGCGGCTGGGGGGGCTGCGTTGGCCACTTCCCAGGGCTTGGCCAGTGGCTCTGGCGTGTTGGCTGCCGGGCTGCCTGGCGGAGGCAGTGGGATGGTGCTGCCCGATGGGCACCTCCCCTGTCCGGCCTCTGCCCCAAGCGGCACAAGGGCGGCAGCGAGCAGCGCCAACCAGGCGCCGGCCATCAGCCGGGCAGGCCGACGCCCCGGGCCATCAGGGTGGCCAGCAGGGGAATCAGGGCAAATCCCACCAGCTCGATGTTCAGGATCCAGGCGAGGCGGTTGGCGAGGGCTTCGCTCACCTGGGGGAGTTCTCCTTTGCGCAGAGGAATGGCCCAGAGGATGTAGGTGACGGTGGGGTAGAGGGAGAGGGCGCCAACGCTCAGATACAGCCCCACTTTCCACCAGAATAGGGGATTCTCGGTATAGAAACTGTCCCCCTGGCCGAAGTAGAGAACCCGGAGAATGCCGCTCACGAGCAGGGCCAGGGCCGCCATCCCATATACCACGTCGGTGATCACCATCAAGGTGGCGTCGGCGCGATTGGGATTGGGCTTGATCAGCCGACGCTCCAGCACCAGGGCACCGAAGCAGAGCATGAAGCTGAGGTAGTGGACGTAGGCCACCCCGGCACGGCTCAGGATCTCAGGGGGGATGGCTGCCAGGCCGGCCATGGGGCTTGCGCGAAGACCGTAACCGTAGCCACTGGCCCCGCCCTGCGGCGTCCGCAGAGAACCGCAGAGGGGAGCGAGGTCCCGCGCCGGACTGCATCAGTCCGGTGTTGTTGCATCAAACTGCCCCGGATGTCTTGATGCATTGGAATGGATTGTTAAAGCCGAAGAAAAGAAGAACTCCGAAGCTTTTCCGTTGATTTCTGTTGGCCTCCGAAAACTCCGTAGGTTCAAATGACTGCGCGGATGAACGATGGCCAGCTCCCTGAGCAGCTTTCTGGGTGAAATCGGCCGCCATCAGTTGCTCACCCCGGAGCAGGAGCTCACCCTGGGCCGCAAGGTGCAGGCCATGGCCGCCCTCCGGGAACGCTGCCAGCAGGCCGGTGGCGTGGGTCCGGCCTGTGAATTCAGCGACCTCGAGCGCCGCACCCTGCGCCAGGGGGAGCGGGCCAAGAACCAGATGATCACCGCCAATCTGCGGCTGGTGGTGAACCTGGCCAAGCGCTACCAGAACAAGGGCCTCGATCTGCTGGATCTGATCCAGGAGGGCACCCTCGGGCTGACCCGGGCCGTCGAGAAGTACGACCCCACCCGCGGCCACCGCTTCAGCACCTATGCCTACTGGTGGATTCGTCAGGGCCTCAATCGGGCCCTCTCCACCCAGAGCCGCACGATTCGCATCCCGGTGAACGTGAACGAGAAGCTCACCCGGCTGCGGGCGGCCAAGGCCCGTTTTCTCCAGGCCCATGGCGTGAGCCCGAGCCCGGTGCAGCTGGCCACCCTCCTCGATCTGCCGCTGGCCGACGTGGAAGACCTGCTCGGCTGTGAGCTCCGCAGCATCACCGTCAGCCTGCAGGGGGTGGTGAAGTCGAAATCGGATCCCTCCGAACTGGTGGATGTGCTGCCCAGCAGCGAGCCGGCGCCGATGGAGCGGGCCGAGCTGGCCGAGCGCAGCGCCTCGGTGTGGACCCTGCTCGACAACGCCAATCTCACGCCGAAGGAGCGCATGGTGGTGATGCTGCGCTTCGGCCTTGATGGCAGCCATGAGTGGCGCACCCTGGCGGAGGTGGCGCGCCAGTTGGAGTGCAGTCGGGAGTATTGCCGGCAGGTGGTGCAGCGGGCCCTGCGCAAGCTGCGGAAAACCGGCATTGAGAGGGGGTTGGTCGAGGTCTGACGCCCAACAGGGCGCCCCACAATGGCCAGATCGGTCGCCCTGTTGGTCGTGACACACGCTGCTCAATCCCCCGGTTCATCCCCAGCCGCGGGACAAGCCGGGCATGCGGTGGATGCCGAGGTCCTCGAAAGCAGCGTGGTCGATGAGGCCCTGTTGCTGCGCCTGCTGCGGCGGGCCGGGCGGCTGGTGGCCCGCCCGGCCCTGGAATGCCTCGAGTTGCTTCTGGATCCCGACACGCCGGCCCCCGCCCGGCTCACCGTGCTGGCGGCGCTGACCTATCTGCTGGTTCCCCTCGACCTGATTCCCGACTTCATCCCGGCGGCGGGGTTCAGCGATGACCTGGTGGCGCTCACGGCGCTGCTGAGCATCTGCGGCCGCCATCGCAGCGAGGCCATCCGCCAGCGGGCGCAGCGCAGACTGGACCGGTGGTTTCCCCTCGGCCGTTGACGGCAATGACCAGTCTCAGTGAGCAGCAGCTGGAGGATCTCCAGGTCTTTCTCAAGGACTGGTTGCGTCATACCGGTCGCACCCAGGCCGATCTGCGCCGCGCTCTTCAGGCCAGTTCGATCCGCATGCCGGTGCTGCTTGACGTGCTCCAGCACACCTACCGCCAGCAGGGCCCCGTGGGGTTGGCCGAGCGCCTCTGTGCCGTGGAAGAGCGCTGGCAGCAGGAGGACGGTGCTCCAGTCCTGGCGCCTGGTGGCATCCCCCAGGCCGACCTCGGCCAGCTTGACCTGTTGCTGCAGGAAATCCGCGCCGACCGGCACAGCTGACCTCCAGCAGGCAGAGTGGGACCAGCGATCCCCCCGCCGCCATGCCAGCCCCGGTGCGCCTGCTGTCCCGCGCTCTGACGGCCGTGGTCCTGGGGGTGGCCTGGCCCCTGGTGGCGCAGGCCCAGAGCGAATCCTTCCTGCTCGGACCCGGCAGCAAGGTCGGTCCGGCCACCGAGGTCAAGCCCAAGAACTGCGTCACGGCCCCCGACGGATCCATCACCTGTGACACCGAACTGGTGAACCCTGCGGGAGACACCGACGCCAAGCCCCAGTTTGAGTTGTTCAAGAACTGAGAGGGGTCTCCATGGCGGGTCTTCTATTCCGGCGGGTGCGCCGTCTTCTCGATGATGCCATGTATCTCTATCTGATCGATCGCACTGAGCAGCAACTCGCCAAGCTGCTCGGTGTGGTGCTGGTGGTGGTGATGGTGGCAGCCACCATCCAGCTGATCAGCCAGGTGATCGTTGCCCTGCTGGTGCCGGGCACCCCCTGGCTTGGCGACAAGCTCAACAAGGTGCTGGGCGACCTTCTCAATCTTCTGATTGCCCTGGAGGTGCTCCAGAACATCACCTCCTACCTGCGTCGCCACGTGGTGCAGATCGAGCTGGTGCTGCTCACGGCCATGACCGCCGTGGCCCGGAAGGTGATCGTGCTGCCTGCCGGCGCCGAGAGCAAACCCCAGCTTCTCGCCGGTCTGGGGATTGCCGTACTCGCCCTGGCTGCTGCCTTCTGGCTGGTGCGTTCTCTCACGATGCAGAAGCCTCCCGCCAGAACAGGGCCAGCCATACGGATCCAGGGGCCGGATCGGTCGCCTCGACCCGATGACGCCGGCCAGGGCTGATCAGCAGGTTGTCGCCCCGGCAGAGCTCCCGCACCTCCGGTTCATCGGCGAACTGCACCCGGGCGCTGCCCTGCAGCAGGGTCACCCACTCCCACTCGTCCTGGTCGTACCAGAATCCCTCCGGACTGCTGGCCTGGCAGGAATGGATCCGCTCCAGGCGCCAGTGGGGACCCTCCGCGAGCAGCGCATTCTCCTCCTGGCCGGGCCTCGGGCAGGGACCGCCGAGGAGGTTGCCATCCCCGCCGCGGGGGGGCTCCATCTCCCCCCAGCGGCGGCCGATCTCGAACCCGTGGGTGCGGGCCAGGGCCACCACCTCATGGTGGCTGCTGCAGTCGCGCAGGGCGCTGCGCACGGCCGGATCCGCCTCACTGAGGGCGACAAAGGCATTCAGCTGCCGCACCTTGTCGAGGAATTGCTGCAGTTGGGCTTCGGCCACGGCACCTCTCAGGGCAGCGGGCAGGGTATCGGCTGCCCGGGGGTGGCCAGTGCCTTCACCATCCGCCAGCGCTGGAACCAGGTGCCGGCGAACAGCACGGTCTCCTCGGCGTCGACCTGCCAGCCCCTCCGCTCCAGCAAGGGACGTGAGAGCTGGCTGGCTTCGGTGCGCAGGCGCGCCACACCCTGGCTCCAGGCGTGCTGTTCCAGGGCGCTGAGGATGGTGCCGGCGCGCCCCTGCCGGCTGGAGCGGCCCCGGCAGTAGAGCAGCGCCAGGCGATCCTCTGGATGGAGGATGCCGAAGGCCTCGATGCTCAAGGCGTCTTCGGCGCCGGTCTGGCTGCCCAGGCTGGCCAGGCCGTAGCCGGTCAGCAGAGGTTCCACCAGGGCGTCGGAGCTGCCGGCGTGGTGTGCCCAGGCCTGCACCTGCTCGGCGGAGTAGAGGGTGGGAGTCTGGCTGAGGACCGCCTCTCGATAGACCGCCACCAGCTGGGGGAGGTCGGCGGGGGTGAGCAGACGCAGGGGGGACACCGGCGGAGGGGCCAGACTCGGACAAAGCCTGGCCCATATGTCGTCCTGCCCCCTTGTTCCCCTCTCTGTCTGGGCTTGTCGCTGCCTGGTGCCGGTGCTGCTGGCCGGCTGGCTGCTGGTGGCCTTCCCGCCGACCGCTGGGGCTGTCGGGGATGGCGCCGCCCTGGCTGCCGGTGGCTCTGGTGCCCAGCTGTTTGAGGCCCACTGCGCGGGCTGCCATATCCATGGCGGCAACATCATCCGCCGGGGCAAGACCCTGAAGCTGGCGGCACTGGAGCGCCAGGGACTGGCTTCCCCGGAGGCCATCGCCGCCATTGCCGCCGCTGGCGTCGGCCAGATGGGGGGGTACGCCGAGGTGCTGGGGGATGAGGGGGTGACGGCGGTGGCCGCGTGGGTGTGGGAGCAGGCCCAGGCCGGCTGGCCCGCCGGCTGACGCTCAGAAGGCCTGGATCCAGGGGTACACCTCCACCGCGGTCCAGATCCTTTCCCTCCAGTACACATCTCCCTTCACCAGCGCCTCCACCTCCTCTTTCGAGGACGCTTCGTAGATCCCGAAGACGTGGGTGCTTCCCTCCGTGGGGCCCAGGGTGATGAGCGTTCCGGCGTCCTTCAGCAGCTGCAGGCCGGCCAGATGCTCGTCCCGGAAGGGGGTGCGCTTCTCGAGGGCGTTCTCGCAGTAGGTGCCCCAGAGCACGAAGCGGGCCATGGCGGCGCAGGCAGGGTGGGATCGGCCGAACCATAGGTGTCCACGTTTCGGTGGTAGACAAGACCGTGACGAGAACCCTGACGGTCGTGCCCCGCTCCCTGCTTTCTGTTCTGCTGCCCCTGGCCACCGGTCTGCCCCTGGGAGCCCTGGTGCTGCTCGCCCCGTCCCAGCCTGCCGCCGCCCAGAACATGATGGACGCGATGGTGCGCAAGTACTGCCTCAAGGCCGTCAACGACGAGGTGAAGGCCTCCGGCAAACCCGCTCCGGCCGGCATGCCGGATTTCACCTGTGACTGCGTGGTGCAGGAGATGAAGAAGCGCAAGTCGGTGGACCAGGCCAAGGTCACCTGCAAGAACGCCGCCGCCCAGAAGTACAACCTCTGAGCAGGCGTGCCCGACGAGCACCGCACCATCGCCCCGGCCCAGCGGCTGGCGGGTGTGCTCCAGCCTGTGATCCCCGAGATCGGTGCCCTGGTGCGACGCACCCCGGGCACCCTCTCCCTGGCCCAGGGGATGGTGGGTTGGAGTCCTCCGGCCGCGGTGATGGCGGCGGTGCAGGATTACCTCCCCCTGGATGCGGCCGGCGCGAGCCCGGTGGCTCTGCCCACCCGCGATGCCTACGGGCCTGTGCAGGGGGATGCCGAGCTGCTCGATGCCCTGGCCCGGAGCCTGCGCCGGTATGAGGGGCTGGATCTGGAGGCTGCCGATCTCTGGGTGACAGCTGGCAGCAACATGGCCTTCACCGCCATGGCCCAGGGGCTCTGCGAGGGGCCACCCGCTGAGCCCAGCGAGGTGATCCTGCCGCTGCCCTTCTATTTCAACCATGTGATGGCCATCCAGCTGGCCGGCGGTGTGCCGGTGGTGGTGGATGCGGGGCTGGTGCCCGATCCCGATCAGCTGGCGGCGGCGATCACCCCCCGTACCCGGGCAATTGTGACGGTGTCGCCCAACAACCCCAGCGGCATGGTGATGCCCCGCACGGTGCTGGAGGCCGTGAATCAGCTCTGCGCCAGCCGGGGCCTGCTGCACATCAGTGACGAGGCCTACGGTCAGTTTGTGTATGGCAGCGAGCCCCACTGGAGTCCCGGTTCCCGCCCCGGCGCAGCAGCCCACACCGTGACGCTGCAGTCGCTCTCCAAGGCCTATGGCATGGCCGGCTGGCGGGTGGGATTCATGGCGGCCCCGGCGGTCTTCACGGCGGCGCTTGCCAAGTTGCAGGACACACTGCTGATCTGCCCGCCGCGTCTGATCCAGCGGGCGGCCCAGGCGGCTCTGGAGGCAGGCCCTGCCTGGTGCCAGCCGCGGATTGCGGGCCTGGCCGAGCGGCGGGATCAGCTGCTGGCGGCGGTGGAGCGGGCCCAGGGGGAGGGGCTGCCGGTGCGGCTCCTGGCCGAGCCCGATGGTGCCTTCTATGGCCTGCTGGCGGTGGATCCGGCCGCGGCGGCTGCGGCCGGGCTCAGCGGCGAGGCACTGATGCGGCGCCTGGTGCTGGAGCACCGGGTGGCGGCGGTGAGCGGTGAAAGTTTTGGCTTTGCGCCTGGGCAGCCGGTGCTGCGCCTCAGCTACGGCCTGCTGGGGGCTGCAGAGCTGGAGGAGGCCCTGGGGCGCCTCTGGGGCGGCATCAGGGCGTTGCTGGCCGCACCGCGCCCCAGCGGCCCATGAACGGCCAGCGCACCACCAGGGGCGCCGCGCCCTCCTCGGGCCAGATCGGGCTGAAGGCGGCGGCCAGGGCCGGCAGGGGGTCCGTGCCGGCCTCGCGGCAGCGGGTTACCGCCGACCAGGTGCCGATGTGGGCCAGCAGCTCGGCCAGGCTCCAGCGCCGCTCGATCCAGAGACCGGATGGGAAGGGCCACTCTTCGCCCGGGAAGGCCAGGCCGGCGTAGCTCTGCTCCACCCAGCGCCGCTCGCTCGGCCACCAGGGCGCCAGGGTGCCGTTGTGGAAGCCATCCATCACGGCCTGGAGTTGCGGTTGCGGCAACTGCAACGGCAAGTAGCCGATCCAGGCGAGCACGCCGCTAGGCCGGCACACGCGCCGCACCTCGGCGTTGAAGGCCTCGCCGGCGAACCAGTGCACCGCCGCCGCCACCAGCACCCCATCCACACTGGCCTCGGCCAGGCCGCTGGCCGTCGCTGGCGCCTGGCGGTAGGTGATGCGCGAGTGGGCTCGGGCGGCGGCGAGCTGGGCGGCACTGGCATCGGTGGCGATCACCCGGACGCCGTGCTGGGCCAGATCCAGGCTGGCCTGGCCGCTGCCGCAGCCGCAGTCCCACACCAGCGGATCGGCCCCGGCGAGCCGCTGGCGGAAGGCGGCGAAGAAGGCTGGGGGGTAGGTGAGCCGGTGGCGGGCATAGGCGGCGGCCACCGCGCCGAACAGGGCGCTGGCCTCGCTCATGGCCGTCGCTCCAGCACCAGCAGCCGGTTGTGGGCGGGCATGGCCACATCGGCCATGGGCTCGAGGCCCAGGCCGCGGGCCTGCTCCTGCAGCTCGAGGGCATCGCGCACGCCCATGGCCGGATCGAGGCTGCGCAGATGGTCGTCGAAGGCGGCGTTGCTGGGGGCGGTGTGCACCCCGCCGTCGTGGAAGGGGCCGTAGAGCAGCAGCAGGCCGCCGGGCCGCAGCACCCGGGCACTGCCCGCGCACAGGGCCGGAAGGGCCGCCGCCGGCAGGATGTGGCAGGTGTTGGCGCTGAACACCGCATCCACGATCGTGCGGGGCCACTGCTCGCTGCAGGTCACCTCCAAGGGGATGGCCGCCGGCAGCTGGGAGTGCGGCGCCAGGCTGGCGGGATCCACGGTCTCCAGCTGCGCCTGCAGATCCGCCAGCGCTTCCGGGCGCTCGCTGGTCTGCCAGAGCAGTCCGGCCCGCTGCTGGCAGAAGTAGCTGGCGTGCTGGCCGCTGCCGGAGCCGATCTCTAGCACCCGGGCCTGGGGCGGCAGCCAGTCTTGGAGCACCGCCAGGATCGGGCCCTTGTTGCGCTCGCAGGCGGGGGAGAACAACACGCGCTCAGCTGGTCGAACCTCGGCCATCATGGAGTGAGGTGTTCGGGGCAAGCCTGTGGTGCCACGGTGGTTCGCTGTCGGTTCGCTGCTGCTGGCCGGCGCCCTGGGGGCCTGCGGGCCGGCCTACCGGGCAACGGCAGCCCCCACTGGCGCGCCGCAGCCGGCGAGCGAGACCCGCCAGCAGGGGCAGCGCTACGTGGGCGTCTGGGCCCTGGTGGACAACGCCAACAACCTGTTCAACGTGCGCCTTCAGCCCGACGGCCGCGCCACCAGCACCGCCGGCAGTGAGGGCACGCCCTTGGCGGGCAGTGGCGCTTTGCGCCAGGGACAGCTGCGGGAGCAGGGGCGCTGGCGTCCCTGGGGCAATGGCGTGCGCATCGACTACGCCGATGGCTGGACCGACGCCCTGCTCGTGGGGCCGTCCGGGGCGGTGCAGTGGTCATGGGCACCCGGGGAAGACCGCCTCCAGCCCCCCAGCAACCATGGCAAGGCGGTGCGGGTGGAGGGACCTGTGGCCGCCGTGGTGGGGATCTACAGCCTCCAGCCCGCCCAGATGAATCTGCCCCCCTACACCGCCAGCCTGCTCTCCAATGGCCTGGCCTTCAACACGATCGATCAACGGGCCGGCGGCGCCTGGCGCCTGGAGGAGGGCAAGGTGGTGATCGACTGGGTGTCGGGCTGGCGCACCAGTGTGGTGCTGTCCGAGCGGGGCCCCTTGACCGTGAGCCACTGGCAGCCGGGAGCCGACCGGGCGGGGGCTCCCACGGCGGTGCGGGAGGGCCGGCGCCTGGACTGAGGGCCTGCGGCAGCAGGCGGTTCAGCCGTCGAGGCCGGCCCTCAGCTCGGCGCAGAAGCGGCCGGCGGCTTCGCCCACCGGTTGGCCAGCACCGTGGGCCGCGGCCATCGCTTTCACCAGGGCACTGCCCACGATCGCCCCATCGGCCCCCCATTGGCGCACCTGGCGGGCCTGCTCCGGGCCGGAGATGCCGAAGCCCACGGCCACCGGCGTGTCGCCCAGACGCTTGAGCTGGTGCACCAGGGGCTCGACCCGTGCTTCCAGGGCGCTGCGCACCCCGGTCACGCCGGTGACGCTCACCAGGTAGGTGAAGCCGCGGCTGGCCTGGTGGATGCGCGCCATCCGCTCGGCCGGGGTGGTGGGGGCCACCAGCAGCACCAGATCGAGGCCATGGCTGGTGGCGATCGCCGAGAGCTTTTCACCCTCCTCCAGGGGCAGATCCGGCACCACCAGGCCGGCGGCTCCGGCGGCGGCGGCCTCTTGGCAGAACACCTCCATGCCGCGGTTGAGCAGGGGGTTGCTGTAGGTGAACAGCACCACCGGGATCGTGAGCTGTCCTTTGAGCTCGGCGAGCATGGCCAGCGCCTTGCCGGGGGTGGTGCTGCTGGCCAGGGCGCGGCTGGCGGCGGCCTGGATCACCGGCCCATCGGCCAGGGGGTCGCTGTAGGGGATGCCCAGCTCGATCACGTCGGCCCCGTGGCCCTGCAGGGCCAGCAGGGCGTCACGGGTGGCCCCGAGATCGGGATCCCCTGCCATCAGAAAGGGCATCAGGGCGCAGCGCCCCTGGCCGCGCAGCTGCTCGAATCGCTGCTGGATGGGGGTGGTGGCGGCGGTCACAGCAGGGGGCGGGCGATGCGGGCTCAGCCCGTGAGCCTATGCCTCGCCTTGACCGGTTTCCCGCAGCAGGCGCTCCTGCTCCTCGGGGGGCAGGGCCTCGAAGCGCCGCTGCAGTTCGGCGTCGGTGAAGGCGTCGTAGGCCTGCCGGTAGGTGCGCCGCTGCTGCATGTAGGTCATGTTGCCGGTGAGGGCCCGCAGCAGATAGGTGGCGGTCCAGCCCAACACCACCAGCATCAGCAGGCCGGATGCGGCGATGCCGGCGGAAAAGCCCTCGAAGCCATTGGCTCGGAAGAGGCCGTAGCCGAGGCCGCCGAAGGCCAGAACAGCAGTTCCCAGCAGCAGAGACTGCCCTTTGGTGATGGCCATGGTCAGCGGTTGCCCTGGCCGGCCATGCGCAGGTTGATGAAGGGGGCGAACAGAATCAGCCCGGGGAAGAAAAGAAACACCAGGCCGTAGACCCCGAAACGCTCGAGCTTGCCCATCACCGTCCAGCGCTTCACCATCCAGGCGTAGAGGGCCAGGGGAATGACGACCAGATAGGCGCCCCCCAGGGCGATGTAGAGCCCAACGACGGGAAGCCAGTCGGCGCCTGCGGCGCTGGTGAGAACGTTCAGGAAACCGGGCACGGCGTGCTGGCGGTGGAAGGGGATGGTGCGCCCGGCGGGATTCGAACCCGCACTGGGGTCATTTTAAGTGACCTGCCTGCTACCGGTTGGGCTACGGGCGCCGGACGCAGAGGAGTCTATGGCGCGCTGTGAGGACTCCTGGGTCCATGGGCCGATGCCCAGGACGTGCTGATCGAATGCTCCCGCTGACCCAGCCACCTGGGTGGTAGGGGAAGATCCGTCTCAAGGGCGATCGGGGAGTGGTCGCCATCCTGCGGTTGGTGATCAGAGCACGCAAGACGTCGTCATCATTGCTGGCATTGGATCGCCGCTGGGAGCCCCATCTCCAACCAGCTGCGTGGGTGGAAACAGCTGATGCGTTTTGAGCAAGAAGCCGAGAGGCCCCCCTTCACCCAGGGCGGGGGCCCTGGGGATCTTGCCTCTTGCCTTGAGGAATGGCCTAGAGAAAGCTGAGGTCGTTGGTGTTCAGATTGGCTTTGCCGGCAATCAGGCCGATCAGGTCTTTGTCCTTGCCATCGTTGTAGAAGATCCCCGTCCCCTTGACTCCCCCGCCTTGGTTGATGAAATCTTGTAGTTGGATAGAGAGCCGTACAAAACGGCTTCGTCATCTTCCGAGAAATCTTTCAAGATTGCGTAGCTGCGATCTTTGTGTTTGTCTTCGTAGAAGGTACCTCTGCGATTCCCCAGGACTAATTCGTCGGATCCCTTGCGGCCGATCAGGACTCGCGTGTGACGCCTGTTGCGATGATCAGATCATCTTTCGAGGTGCCCACAATCCGCAGTCGGCCAGGCTGAGTGTTATCAGGGGTTCCATCGCCACGGAGCCTGAAGCCCGAACCGGTCGGGATCAATCCGGTGGGCTGGGAGTCATCGATACTGCCGTTGCCCCGGAGCTTCACCAGTACACCATCAATCACCACGTAGTTGTCATCGTCGTCATCACTGGATGAGCCTGACGAGCTGTCGTCATCATCGTCATCATCATCATCGTCGTCGCTGGATGAGCCTGAGGAGCTGTCATCATCATCATCATCATCATCATCGTCATCATCGTCATCGTCATCGTCATCGTCATCCATGCTGGCGCGGCTGCCCAGGGGTTCCTGATCCAGGAACTTCAGGAGATCGTCGGAGTCGGAGAAGAGTGTTTTGGCCATGGCGTGCGAGATCTCCGGATGAACGACGGCGCTGATGCTGCTTTTGGCATAGGCGCAGTCCCACGGGGCAGCCACCGGCGCAAGGAAGGCCCCCCGGAGCTGCGGGCTCAGCTACCCGGCAGGGCGGCGAGGGCTTCGCTGCTGCCCATCACCACGAGCAGTTCGCCGGCTTCCAGCACATGGGAGGCCGGAGGGTTCACGGTCAGGTGGTTGTCCGGCCCGGCGGCGAGCACGTTCACGTTGTAGTTCTTGCGCAGGTTGAGGTCGCGCAGCGATTGCCCGACGAAGGAGGCCGGCACCCGGATCTCCTCGATGAAGTTCTGGTCGTCGAGGCGCAGACGCTCCAGCAGGTTGGGGCGCACCAGCTCCAGCCCCAGGCGGTGACCTTGCATCTTCGAGGGGAAGACCACCCGATCGGCTCCCACCCGCTGCAGCATCTTCATGTGCAGGTCGTTGGTGGCGCGGGCGATCACCTGTTTCACGCGGCTGCCTTCGCTGTCCTTGGCGATCAGGGTGGCGGTGATGCTTGCGGAGATGGGCTCGCTCATCGCCACCACCACGGTCTCCACGTCCAGCACGCCCGCTTCGCGCAGGGCCTCCTCATCGGTGCAGTCGACCACCCGGGCCTGAATGGCCGGATCCACCTGGCGAAGGGCGTCGACGGCCTTCTGATCGCTGTCGATGGCCAGCACGTCGGCGCCCGCCTTGATCAGTTCGCTGCACACCGCGGTGCCGAAGCGGCCCACGCCGATCACGGCGAAGCCTCCCCGGGCGATGCCTTCAGCAGGATTCCAGTGCCACCAGTTGCCCATGGGTTCAGATGTAGAGCTCTTCGCGGGGATAACCGACCCGCGGCTGCGGGCGGTTGCCGTAGAGGGCTGAAAGCAGCAGCAGAATGCCCAGTCTGCCGACGAACATGCCCACGATCAGCACCAGCTGGCCCAGCCGGTTGAGTTGCGCCGTGACCCCGAGATCGAGCCCCACGGTGGCAAAGGCCGACATGCAGGTGAACAGCTTCTCCAGAAAGCTGAAGGTGGTGCTGGTGGGCGCCCCGCTGTCGGTGGCTCCAAGCCCGAGGAGCAGGGCCATGAGCAGCACGAAGATCAGGGAGGCGATCGTGACGCCGATCGCTCGCAGCACCACCGTGGCGGGGATCTGCCGCTGGTGGATCACCACCTCCTGGCGCCCCTGCAGGGTGGAGCGGGTGGCTCCCATCAGGGTGGCGAAGGTGGTGGTCTTGATGCCGCCGCCGGTGCCGCCGGGGCTGGCGCCGATGAACATCAGCACGATCACCAGCAGCAGGCCGGCATCGGAGAAGGTCTCCACCGAGAGGGGCACGGTGTTGAAGCCGGCCGTACGGGCGCTGATCGACTGGAACAGGGTGACCTGCAGCTTCTGCCACCAGGCCAGCTGGGCGATCACACCGCCCATGGCGAACGACTCGGTGAACAGCAGTCCCAGCGCGCCCGCCACAATCAGCACCGCGGTGCTGCGCAGCACAAGGCGGGTGTGCAGGCTGAGGCGCCGCAGCCTGTTCACTCGGCGTCGATTGATCCAGAGATCATTGATCACCCGCCAGCCGATGCCCCCCACCACCACCAGAGCCGTGATCACCCCATTCACCATGGGGTTGTCGCGGTAGCGGATCAGGCTGTCGTTCCAGAGGCCGAAGCCGGCGTTGTTGTAGGCGCTCACGGCGTGGAACAGGGCGGCCCACAGCCGCTGAAGCGGGTGCTGGATATCCGAGAAGCCGAAGCTGTAGAGCAGAACGGTTCCCAGCCCCATCACACAGCCGCCGGTGATCAGGATGCTGTTGAAGGTGGGGCCGATGCCGCCCACGCCGAATTCGTCCAGGGCCCGGCCCCGGTCGAGGCGAGCGCGCAGGCCGCCATGACCCTGCACGAAGCCCTGGAGAAAGGTGGTGATCGCCATCAGGCCGAGCCCGCCGGTCACGATCAGCACCATCAGCAGCCCCTGGCCCAGCGGGGTGAGCTCCCGGCCCACATCGATGATCGACAACCCGGTCACGGTGATGGCCGAGGTGACCGTGAACAGGGCCTCCCAGAGCCCGACGCTGTCGAGGGAACAAAGGGGCGAGGCCATCAGCACGGTTCCGGCCGCAATCACCAGGCCGCCGGTGACCACGGTGAACTGGGGCACCGTGAGCTGCTGGCGCCAGCGCAGGAGGGTGTGCCAGCGGTCCCGGACCCGACTGCTGGTCATCGGGCCAACAGGGAGCAGGCCGTACGGAATGGGGAGAACACCGGTGCCGGGGAGGATTCTCTGAACTTAGGGGCCGCAACCAGAACGATGGTTCCCCCCCGTTGGGGATCCATGCGGCCCGGGGGCGTCAGTTCGCCGCTGCCCGCTGGGGGGCCCACTGGGCGATCAAGGACTCCAGCCGCACCAGCTGGTAGCGGTTGTGCTCGTTGGGTTCCCGGCGGTAGGTCGCCTGCAGGGCCTCGCGCTCGGCATCGAGGGCGAAGAGCACGGGATGGTTGTCGTTCACGGGGAACCCAGAGAGGGGAGCGGGACCTTCGGCAGGCAGCGACCCGGTTGGAGGGGGCATGCCGGTCTTGCTCCAAATCTTAAGCCTTTCTGTAGGGTTCTGCATCGCCTTCCCGGGGCGCTCAAGGCAGCGGGCCGTCGCGATCGGAGCGGAAGATCACGCCCATGCCCGGCATGTGGGTCTGCGCCAGATCGACGAGTCGCTCGAACATCAGCAGGGTCTGGGGCGCGCGCAGGCCCATGGCTTCCCGGCTGATCAGCACCAGTTCCAGCACGCGCCCGCCGGTCTTTGATTGCACGTCGGCAAACAGCTGCATGCGCTGGCTCTCGGCGCCCTGCTTCAGCAGGGCGCCGAGGTGGGCTGGCGTGCGGTGGTCGACCTCGGCGCTGAGGGCCTCCAGCACCGGCTCGAGCGCACGGAGCATGACCTCCGGTGCCTGGGGATCCGGGGCGTGCTGCCCGAGTGAAGCGTTGGGCTGGAGAACCAGCAGAAACCGCGCCATGGCTGCCTAGATCGGCTAAGACGCTACTGCCTGCGTCACCGCTGGATGCCCCATCCCGCCTCCGCCACGGTTGCCGTGATCGGCGCGGGGGTGGCGGGCTGCGCCGTGGTCGCCCAGCTGCGCCGCCTCGGTTTCAGCGGCTCCATCTCCCTCTGGGAAACGGGACGGGGGCCTGGCGGGCGGGCGAGCACGCGTCGCAGCCGGGGTGACAGCCAGCTCGTGATTGATCACGGCGCCCCCCTGCTCAACATCACCGGTACCCCTCCTCCCCAGTTGCTCCAGCCCCTGCTCGAGGGCGGCTGGCTCGAGCCCTGGCCGGGCCCCGTGGCGATGCTGGAGGGGGAATCGCGGCTCAACATCGGGCGCCCCGATGCCCTGGGCATGGGCCTGCTGCTGCATGGCCCGGGGGGGATGGACCTGCTCTGTCGGGGTCTGCTCCAGCTCGCGGGCGGCGAGGGACTGGCTCAGCACTACGGCAGCTTCATCCGCTCCCTGGGGCGGCAGCCCCAGGGGCCCTGGCAGCTGATCGACCCCGAGGGCAGCCTGCTCGCCGAGGCGGACTGGCTGGTGCTGAGCGGCACGCTCCTGGCCCATCCCCGCAGCCAGGTGATCTTCGGCTGGGATGCGGTGCCCCTGGCCCGGGTGGCGGCAGGCCTGGGGGATCTCCAGCTCGACCATGTGCTTCTCACCCTGGCCGGCATCCGTTTTGAGGCCCGCTCCAATCTGCTGCTGGTGTTGACAGGCCAGGCGGCTACGGCCTGGCGGGCTCTGCCCTTCCGGCTGGTGAATTTCGACGCGGCAGCCCAGCAGCGCTGGGGGCTCCATCGCCTGAGCATCCAGCCCCTCGACGACGGTCGCTGTGCTGTGGTGGCCCATTCCAGCGATGCCTTCGCGGCCGACCACCTGGATGTCTACGGAGCCCGCTCCGCCGTGGCCCGCCTGTTGCAGCTCCCGGCCGATGCCGGCCGGGAGCAGAGCGTGATCCAGTCCCTAGCCGATGCCGTGGGGCAATGCATGGCTCCCTGGGTGCCCCCCCTGGATCTGGATGAAGCCGCTCCCCAGCTGATGCGCTGGGGAGCGGCATTCCCGATCGCGCCTGGCCTTCCCAGTGAGCTGATGCTCTGCAGCCGCTCCCGGCTGGGGTTCTGCGGTGATTACATCGCCGGTGTGGGATTCGGTCGGATTGAGGGGGCCCTGCGCAGCGCCGAGGCCCTGGCCCAGGGCCTGGTGGCGCACCTGCCCCCATCCGCCTGACGTCGTCAGCTGCCGCTCCGGCCCGATACCGTCAGTGCCGTCGAGGTGGACGATGCCCTCCGTCGTGGGGGTGTTTTCCTGGCAAGGGCCCCGTTGGGGCCTTTTTGCTGCCTGTCATTCGGCTCAGTGGGCTGGGCAGCCCTGGCTGGGTTCCCTAGCTTGAGGGGATGGACGCTCTCTTTGGCGATTGGTTGCCCGAGGTGGTGGTGTTTCACCCCACCCGCTTTGAGGATGCGCAGGCGATCGTCCAGGCCGTGCGCGAACTGCAGACGGTGCTGGTGCATGCCAGCGCCATGAATCGTCGGGAGGCCCAGCGCCTGATCGATTTTGTGGCGGGGGGCGTGGTGGCCATGGATGGCCATGCCGAGTGCCTCGACGACCTCACGTTCGTGTTCGCCCCCGAGATCGTGACCCTCTCGCGTGACTAGATCGGGGGCTGATGCCGCTGCGGGCGTGATCAAGCGGTCAGCTCAGGCAGCCCAGCCGGCCACGGTCGAGAGCTGCAGCCAGCAGCCGCCAGGAGCGAGTTTTTCAACCACCACCGACTGGTGCCGGTCCTGGGCCACAAGGTGGGCGAAGGTTTCCGCGTCATCGCGCGTGGTGAAGCGGGGAGCTGCCACCTGCTGGGGCACGCTCTGTTCACGCTCGACCTGAGGACGCACCCGATAGGGGCCCTCGGAAGTGGAGGCGTGGTCGAAACCGGAATGTGCCATGCACTGATTCTGGGGGTGAATGGCGCCGAGCGCGACGGAATTCAGGGTTTCCCATGAATTTGGCTGCTGGGGCTGCCCGAGAAGCTGGCTTTCCCAGGCCTTTAGGTTGGCTGAGCCCGGGGGAGGCCACCTGGCCGATCACGGGCCGGGGCGTCTCCTTGCCAATCGGCCACGGCTGATTCCCCTGGATCGGTCCTCGCCTCCACGGGCTCTCTTCCCTCCTCGCGATGCCCCGCCCTGAACCCTCCTCCCCGCCCCGTCCCTGGGTGGTGAAACTCCAGATCCTTGCTGGGGTGTTCGTGCCGATGCTGGCCCTGGGGATCTGGTTGCGCTCCCAGGGGTTCTGGTGAGACGTTCGCCGTTCAGTCGCTGCACCCGCGGCTGATCACCTCGCGCCGGATGTCCCCCAGGGCGGGGGTTTCGGGAGCGTCAGGGTGAAACAGCAGGGCCCAGGCCAGGGGCACATCACTGGCTGCCAGTGCCTGCTCAAAGGCCTCCAGCCAGGCCTGACCATCCCCCCCCAGGGAGAGGATCAGCCGCCGGGCGCTCTCCATCCGCTCGGCCGATGCTCCAGCCAGTTGCACGTGGGCGAAGGCATCGCTGTCCGCACCGCGGGGTTGCAGGCGCAGCAAGACAAGTTCCCCGGGCGCGATCGGTGCGGTGGGCCAGTCCAGGGGAGTGCGGATCGGCTCCTGCTGGGTGCCGCGACGCTGCCATGTCGGCCGCCCCTGACGTTCGATCCGCAACTCCAGCAGCGGCTCCACCATCACCAGCCGCGGTCGTGGGGTCGGCACCACCCCGAAGGCATCCACCTCTTCAACAGGTTCCACGCGAGGGGCGATCACGCAGACCGCAGCGGGTGGGCCCTGGCGCTGGACTGCAGCCTGCGATGCAGTCGGCCCCACGAGCAGCAGGAGCAGCGGCCACCAGGCGGCACGAAGGGGGGGCATCAGGGGTCTGCGCAGAAGGGGCGCTCAGGAATCGAATCCGTCCATATCCTGGGCGATGTCGCGCAGGCTGCGAAGTCGGCCGGTGGCGCTGGTGCCGCTGCTGCGTCCCAGAAGCATGCGCAGAAAGGTGCGCTCAAAGTCGATCGGGTCCAGGAAGCTGAAGCCCGTGTAGAGAGCGTGATCCAGATCATCGATCCACAGGAGTTCACCCCTGGCATGGATCGGTTCGCCCACATTGGGGTGATGCATCACCAGCGGGCCGCTGCTGCCCACGCTCACCCGGTGGTGGGGGGGAAAGACCAGACAGTCCCCGGTTTGGCTGATGTCCCCGAGGCGGCCCACATAGAGCTCATCCCCCGCAAAGAAATCCACCGGGATGCAAAAGCTGATCGCCGGCACCACGTGGCGGGGCTCCCGTCTGGGCTTGGCCATGGCGCTCAGTCGGCCTCTCCCCGGCCATTGCCAGGGCAGGGGTGCGCGGATGGGAGCACTGCCTGAGCTGCGGCCAACATCCTGCTCCCCGACACCGGGTTCATCCTGCCTAAGACACCTCTGCCGGCCCAGGGCAGGCACGTTGCCGCTCACCCATCGGCGCTGGCCCGCACCCCCCAGGCGTGCAGCCCCTCCAGCACCGGGATGAGCTCGCGGCCGAGCTCCGTGAGGCCATACTCCACCCGCGGAGGCACCTCCGGGTAGACCGTGCGCGTCATCACGCCCGAGGTTACCCCGCGGTGCCTGAGCCACGTTGGGGTGCCGTCTTGTGCGGATTGCCGCAAGGGCAGAGCATGAAGCAGTCCCCATTGCGCCCATCCTGGCGTCCCCCTGCGATGACCGACCTGCTTGTGCTGGCCGCCAGCAACGGTGAGAACCTCAAGCTGGCGGAGCGCTTTGCCGCCGAAGCCCGTTCCCGGGGCGGGCGGGCGGCGGTGCTGGATCTCACCGCCCTGGACCTGCCCCTGTTCACGCCCCTGGCCCAGGACCAGGAGCACCCCGCCGCTGTGGCGGAGCTGGAGGCCGCCCTTCAGGGGGCCCCCCGCTGGGTGATCTGCGCCCCGGAATACAACGGCTCCATTCCTCCCGTGCTTACCAGCGCCATCGCCTGGCTATCCGTGCAGGGCAGCGACTTCCGCCGCCTGTTCAACGGCCGGCCCGTGGTGATCGCCACCCACTCCGGCGGCGGCGGCCACACCGTGCTCACGGCCCTGCGCCTGCAGCTGGCTCACCTCGGGGCCGTGGTGGTGGGGCGCCAGCTGGTGAGCACGGCCGCCAACCCCGCCAAGGACGACTCGATCGCCGACCTGGTGAGCCGCCTTCTGGCCCTGCCCGCCTGAGCCACGGCCCCAACTCCCCCCTGATACGCCATGCCTCGCTTCCCCGGCGCTGATCCACGCAACCTGGCCCAGCCTGCTGCCCCTGCCAGCGCCGCCGGCCTGGTGTTCCGTGCGGCCGCCGAGCGCTTCCACAGCCGGCTCGACTGGCTCGACAGCTGGCACAGCTTCTCCTTCGCAGGCCATCACGACCCGGCCTGGATGGGCTTTGGGCCGCTGCGGGTGATGAACGACGACACCATCGCCGCTGGCCGCGGCTTCGGCATGCACCCCCACAGCGACATGGAGATCGTGACGGTGATGGTGGAGGGCCAGCTCAACCACCGCGATTCGATGGGGCATGCCGAGGTGCTGCGCGCCGGAGAGGTGCAGTGCATGAGCGCCGGCACCGGCGTGGTGCACAGCGAGATCAACGCGGGCGACCAGCCCTGCCGCCTGCTTCAGATCTGGATCGAGCCCAGCCGTGCAGGCATCCCCCCGGCCTATGGCCAGCAGCCCTTCGCCATCGGCACGGGCTGGACGCCGCTGCTCGATCCCGAACGGGCCCAGGGTGCCCTGGCCATTCATCGGCCCGTGCGGCTGTGGCGCGCCCAACCCGCCCCTGGCGCCAGCCTGCCGCTGGCCCTCGCCGCCGGCAGCCTGGGCTGGATCCAGTTGATCCGCGGATCCGGCCAGGTGCAACGTCCTGCCTCTGCGGATGGGGCTGCCCCCGTCCTGTCCCTGGTGCATGGGGACGGCCTGGGCTTTGCCGCCACTGCTCTGGCGGATTTCCAGGCCGGAGAGGCGGGGGCCGATCTGCTGCTGTTCGAGCTGCGCTGAGGGGCCAGGCCGTCGCTGATCCACGATGGGCCTCCCGACACCCAGCTTGCGATGCTGCACCCTCCGCGCGGCTATCTCACCCTGGCCTGGCTGGGGCTGGTGGCCAACGGGCTCGCCATCCCCCTCACCCTTGCTGGGATCCTGCTGGAGGACACCTGGCGCACGGCCCACATCGCCGTGGGGGCCAGTGCCGTGCTGCCCACGGCTGTGGTGGGGATCGTGGCCAGCGTGGCCCTGCTCAAGTGGCGGGCCTGGGGGCAGATCCTGGCCATCGTGGCCCTCTCGATGAGCCTGGCCACGGCCGTGCCCTACGGGATCGTGAGACTGGCGCTGCTCAGCGAGGGGAGGGGCGTCACGGCGGTGCTGGCGGGTCTGCTCTGGGCGGCCACTGTGGCTGCACTCGTCTATTGGTGCCGTCCCTGTATTCGCCGCTACCTGATCTGACGGCAGCAGTCAGCTGGCCATTTCGTAGCAACCGCTACTAAATGCGGGTCCCGCCGCGGGATTGGATGCGTCTCAGTCCCGGGATGTCTCCATGCCCAGCCCCCAGCGCTTCGCCGCTCTGCAGCAGATCCAGCGGCGGCGGGCGGTGGCCACGGCGACACCCGCGCCGCTGGAGGAGCTCTGGGCGCGCGACGTCTTCACCCTCGACAAGATGAAGGCCGCCCTGCCCAAGGCGGTGTTCCGCTCGGTGCAGCGCACCATCGAGACCGGCGGCAAGCTCGACCTCTCGGTGGCCAACGTGGTGGCTGAGGCGATGAAAACCTGGGCCACCGGCCGGGGTGCCCTTTACTACGCCCACGTTTTCTATCCCCTCACCAACTCCACCGCTGAGAAGCACGACGGCTTCATCTCCCCCAAGGGGGATGGCCGGGTGATCACGGAATTCACAGGCAAGCTGCTGGTGCAGGGGGAGCCGGATGGCTCGTCATTCCCCAATGGCGGCATCCGCTCCACCTTCGAGGCCCGCGGCTACACCGCCTGGGACATCACCAGTCCCGCCTATCTGATGGAGACGCCCAACGGCGTCACCCTCTGCATTCCCACGGTGTTCGTGAGCTGGACCGGCGAGGCGCTCGACAAGAAGACGCCCCTGCTGCGCTCGATCGCTGCCATGAATCGCCAGGCCCAGCGGCTGCTGCGGCTGCTCGGTGAAACCGAGATCGCCCCGGTGAAGTCCACCTGTGGCGCCGAGCAGGAGTACTTCCTGGTGGATTCCGCCTTCACCGCCCTGCGCCCCGACCTGCAGCTGGCCGGCCGCGCCCTCTTCGGCAAGGCCTCTCCGAAAGGACAACAGTTCGACGACCACTACTTCGGCGCCATTCCCGAGCGGGTGCAGGTGTTCATGCAGGACGTGGAGCAGCAGCTCTACAAGCTGGGCGTTCCCGCCAAGACCCGCCACAACGAGGTGGCCCCCGGTCAGTTCGAGATCGCCCCGTTTTTCGAGGCGGCCAACGTGGCCACCGATCACCAGCAGCTCACGATGACGGTGCTGCGCAACACCGCCAAGAGGCATGGCTTCACCTGCCTGCTGCACGAAAAGCCCTTCGCCGGCATCAACGGCAGTGGCAAGCACGTGAACTGGTCGATCGGCAATGCCAGCCACGGCAACCTGCTCGATCCCGGCAGGACGCCCCACGACAACCTGCAGTTCCTGCTCTTCTGTGGCGCCGTCATCCGAGGTGTGCACAGCTTCGGCCCCCTGCTGCGCTCGGTGGTGGCCACGGCCGGCAACGACCACCGGCTCGGGGCCAACGAGGCGCCGCCGGCCATCATCTCGGTGTACCTGGGCAGCCAGCTGGAGGACGTCTTCAACCAGATCCGCGAAGGGCGGCCCCAGGGTTCCGCCAGCGCCGGCGTGATGCAGCTCGGGGTCGACAGCCTGCCGGAGTTCGCCAAGGATCCGGGCGACCGCAACCGCACCTCCCCCTTCGCCTTCACCGGCAACCGTTTCGAGTTCCGGGCCGTGGGCTCGAACCAGTCGGTGGCTGGCCCGCTGGTGGCCCTCAACACGATCATGGCCGATTCCCTCGAGTGGATCGCCAGCCAGCTGGAGGCCCAGCTGGCCGCCGGCGCGGCCCTTGGAGATGCCGCCTTCGAGGTGCTCCAGCAGGTGATGCGTGACCACGGTGCCGTGGTGTTCGGCGGCGATGGCTACTCCCAGGAGTGGCACCGGCGGGCCGTCGAGGAGCGCGGACTGGAGAACCTGCGCACCAGTGCCGATGCCCTGCCGGTGCTGCGCCGGGATGGGGTGCGGGAGTTGTTCAGCCGTCACGGCGTTCTCAGCCCCGTGGAGCTGGAGAGCCGGTTCGCGGTCTACAGCGAGCAGTACGTGCTGGCAATCGAGGTGGAGGCTCGCCTGGCCCTGCAGATGGCCCGCACCCAGGTGTACCCGGCGGCCGTGCGCTACCTCACCGAGCTCGGCCAGGCGCTGCAGCAGCAGCAGGCCATGGGCCTGCAGCCCAGCCTGGCGGTGCGCAACCAGCTGGCGGCCCTCCTCAGTCAGCTGAACGACAGCTGCGATGCCCTGGAGCAGGCCCTCGCCCAGCCCGCCCATGGCGAGGGTGACAGCCACGACCCGGCCATGGCTCACCTGCGCCACTGCGCCGATGGCCTGCTGCCGTTGATGGCTCGCTTGCGGGAGGCGGTGGATGGGCTGGAAGGCCTGGTGGACGATGCCCTCTGGCCCCTGCCCACCTTCGCGGAGATGCTATTCATCCGCTGAGCGCAGGAAGCAGCGCGGAGCACCGGAAGATGTTGTGAAGGTGACAGTTCCCATCTGTCACAGCGGCCATGATGCTTGCGAAGTGATCCGGTCTGAGCGATGGTTCCTGTTCGGCCCCACCGTCCCGGTGGCCCGCACGAGCGTCATTACCGTCTGGTGGACGGGCAGGGATCGCCCCATCCGGTGCTCGACGACCTCTACGACTCCCTGGATGCCGCCTGGGCTGAGGCCATGGGCTGGTGGCACGATCAGTTCGGAGCCGGCCAGGAGCCTGTGGAGATCGGCATCGAGGTGAGCACCGCCAGCGGCGACTGGCGCACCCTCCGCTTCCCGGGTGGGTGAGGGGGCTGGCTGGTTGGGCCTGGGGGTCGGTTCAGCGCCAGTCGGGCGAGTAGATCCGCAGCGTGCCGAAACCCACGGGTGATCCGCTCGGATTCGGCCCGGCGGGCACGGCCGTCACCTGAAACATGTAGGTGTCGGCCATCATCGGGTTGGTCCAGGGCTTCAGCCGCACCGTGACCGTGGAGCCCGGCGCCACCGGTTCCGGAAACACCACCTCCATCAGGCGCTCCCGCTGGGAGAAGGTGGCCTGCACAGGGATAGCGGCACCCGCCCTGCGGGGCCGGCCCAGAAAGGCCCGGGTCTGCTCGGCGGCGAAGGGAAAGTTGTTGTCGACCCCCCGGGTCTGCTGGATCAGCAAGGCTCCCAGGGAGGCTCCGGCATCCGCGGGCAGATCGAGGGTGAAGAAGTATTCCGCCCAGGGCTGCCCCACGGTGGTGTAGTAACTCACCAGGTCGACCTTCCAGGGGGCGCGCACGAACACCGTGGAGCCCCGCAGCTCCAGCGCCTGGCTGGCGGGCGCCAGGCTCAGCACCAGGGCCGCGAGTGCAGCACAGGAACGCGGGGCCATGCCAGACCGTTGCGAACGGGGGGATGTGTTTGACCCTAGGCAGGGTCTGGGGTGCTGGCCAGGAAGGGCTGGGGATCCTGGTCGCGCCGGTGCTGCAGGGGGATGGCCCGTCCCTGGGCCCCGGGGGCGCTGGGATCCAGCAGGGCCGTCGCCTCCAGCGCCTGGCGCAGCAGGCGCGCGGCGTGGAGCGGCATGTCGCGGGGCACGCTGATGCGATCGCGCAGATCGCGCAGGCCGCTGGCACTGCCCGGCGGCGGCGGCACAGGGGTGCCGAGGGTCAAGGTGGTGAGGGCAGCCCGTAGGGCGGGATCGAAGGTCGCGGCGCCCAGGGGGTTGCGCTCCAGGAGCTTGGAACGATGGCGCAGCACCCGGGCCAGGGCGAGGGTGGCGCTGTCCTCCGGCGCCGGGGCGCTGGTTTCGGGATCGGCCTGGGGCGGCTCCAGGATCGGCCAGGCACCGCCGTCGATGCGGGCGGCCAGGGCCTGCTGGCTGGCGCTGCCACTGGCATGGCAGCCCCCCATCTGGGGCGGCAGATCGTGGGCGTGGGTGTGGAAGTCGCTCTGGGTGCCCAGGTAGGTGCTGCGTTGCTCGAGGGCCGCGAACCAGCGGTCGATGAGCGGATGCTCGCGCCGCAGCAGGTAGCCCTTGTAGTAGGCGAGGGAGGCATTCATCCGCTCCACGTAGGGCACGAACACCAGGTCGGCGGTGCCCAGCTCCTCCCCCAGCAGGTAGGGACCCCCGTGGGCAGCCAGGGCCTGTTCCAGGGTGCTGGCCCAGCCCTGGAACTGCCGTAGGGCCTCGGCTTCACCCCTGGCGCCGTGGGGAACGCACAGCCACTGGCACCAGGCGCGGAACAGTTGGCGCTCCAGCCGCCGCAAGGGCACCACGGCGGGATCAGCCATGCCTGGCCCCAGGCTGCCGAAGCTCGCTTCCAGCGCCTCCAGGATCCGGTCGCTCTCGGTGACGAGCCGACCGTCGATCTCCAGGGCCGGCAACATCCCAGAGGGCACCCGTTGCCGGTACCAGCTCTCCTTCTCCCCGTAGCAGAACATCGTGACCTTGCGCACCCGGTAGGGGATGCGGCGTTCCTCCAGCCACAGCCACACCTTCTGGCAGTAGGGGCACCAGGCGTGGTGGTCGCGGTAGAGGGTCACCCGCACGTCGCTTTCCTGCTGCCCGAACAGGCGGAGGTGGGCCTGGGCATTGGTGGCACCTTCCCTGCGCCCCTCTCCGGTTCGGGCGGGATGCTCGCCGGCCAGCGCCTCCAGATCAGACCAGCTCAGAGCGGCGGCAGCCATTGGTTCGCAGGGGCGGCTGGGCAGATCCTGGCAGTTGTGGCCGGGAGCCCGTGCCACGCGCTCCTGGGGAGGGGATGCCTAACCCCTGTGGTCAGAGACCCATCTCCCAACACCGATGTTCGACGCCTTCACCAAGGTCGTTGCCCAGGCTGATGCCCGCGGCGAATTCATCAACGCTGGTCAGATCGACGCCCTGGCGGCGATGGTCGCTGACAGCAACAAGCGGATGGATGCTGTCAACCGCATCACCTCCAACGCTTCCAAGATCGTCACCAACGCGGCCCGCGATCTCTTCGAGGCCCAGCCCGCCCTGATCGCCCCCGGCGGCAATGCCTACACCCATCGCCGCATCGCTGCTTGCCTGCGCGACATGGAGATCATCCTCCGCTACGTCACCTACTCCGTGTTCAACGGCGACGCTTCCGTGCTGGAAGACCGCTGCCTGAACGGCCTGCGTGAGACCTACCTGGCCCTCGGCGTCCCCGGCGCTTCCGTGGCTGAAGGTGTGCGCAAGATGAAGGACGCCGCTCTAGCCATCGCCAACGATCGCAACGGCATCACCCCCGGCGACTGCTCCGCTCTGATGAGCGAAATCGGCACCTACTTCGACCGCGCTGCTGCCGCTGTCGGCTGATCCCGTCACCCGGGAGTGCTCATCTGAATCTGAAAAACCGCTGCAGGCCCTGCAGCGGTTTTTTTCTGGCGATCACTCGAGGGTGACGTCGCCGCTCTCGCCTGTGCGAATCCGAATCGCCTGGTTGACATGGCTGATGATGATCTTGCCGTCGCCGATCTCACCGGTGAGTGCCGCGGCACGGATCGCCTGCACCACGGCATCAGCGCTCGCATCCGTGACCACGGCGGTGACCATCACCTTGGACAGCAGGCGCGCTTCCATCTCCACGCCGCGGTAGACCTCGATGTGGCCCATCTGCTTGCCGAAGCCCTGCACGGGTGTCACGGTCATGCCGTTGATGCCCAGGTCCACCAGGGCGTCCTTGACGGCATCGAGCTTTTCGGGGCGAATGACGGCTTGGATCTGTATCACGCGGGGCCAATGAGATGGAACTTGTCTAGGGGCTGCTTTCCGGGCTTTCTGTAGCAAAGGCAGCAGCGTGGGCTCTTGCCCGACTTCGCGGGTCATCCTGGCAGGTCTGGCCGGGTTCTGCCAGGACTGCCGTAGCGGCCGGCGGCTGTCGATTTGGTAGCGAAACGAACATCAGGGGGCTTGGCTTCGGCGCATTGTCACTGTCGATGGATGTCGCAAGCGCATCCAATTTCCGTGCAGCCGTCCTTCCGAACTGCCCATGACCATTGCTTCCCACCCTCCACGGAGCGCCAGGCGCCTGCAGGAGGCGAGTTTGCTCGAGGCCCCCTCGATGCTCCTGCGCAGCATCCGTGGGATGTCCTCCCAGAGGGGGCTCATCTGGCTTGCCTGCGTTCCCCTGGCGCTCTTTGGTCTGGGGGTGTTCAACCTCTCGGCCCATGCCGCCGAGCTCCCTGAGCTCACCCCGGCCTTCCTGGCCAACAACATGTTTCTGTTCGTGTGCGCCGTTCTGGTGATCTTCATGAACGCCGGCTTCGCCATGGTGGAAGCCGGGATGTGTCGCCAGAAGAATGCCGTCAACATTCTGGCCAAGAACCTGATCGTCTTCGCCCTGGCGGTGACGGCCTACTGGTTCATCGGCTATAAGATCATGTACAACGCCGACTGGGTGGTGCCCGGCTGGCTGAAGTTTGGTGGTCTGTTCTTCGACCCCACTGTCACCCCTGAGATGGTGACCGAGGGCAAGCTCGTTCCCAGCATCGACTTCCTCTTCCAGGCTGCCTTCGCTGGTACCGCTGCCACGATCGTTTCCGGCCTGGTGGCCGAGCGCATCAAGTTCGGTGAGTTCGTTGTTTTCTCGCTGGTGCTCGTGGGCATCATCTATCCCATCTCGGGCTCCTGGCAGTGGAATTTCCCTGACGATGCCGGTCTGGGTGGTGGCTGGCTAAACACCCTCGGCTTCATCGACTTTGCCGGCTCCACCGTGGTGCACGCCTTTGGTGCCTGGGCCGGTCTGATCGGCGCCATCCTGCTTGGACCCCGCATCGGCAAGTTCGCCGGTGGCAAGCCCCAGGCGATGCCTGGCCACAACCTGGCCATCGCCACCCTCGGCTGCCTGATCCTCTGGATCGGCTGGTATGGCTTCAACCCCGGCTCCTGGCTGTCCATGGCCCCCGAGGTGCCCTACATCGCCGTGACCACCACCCTCGGCGCCGCCGGTGGCGGCATCGCAGCCACCCTGGTGAGCCAGTTCACCGGTGGCAAGCCCGACCTCACAATGACCATTAACGGCATCCTGGCCGGCCTAGTGGGGGTGACTGCCGGTTGCGACGGCTTCTCGATGCCCGCCGCCTGGGTGGTTGGCTTCATCGCCGGTGTGATCGTGGTGTTCTCCGTGGCCTTCATCGATGGCCTCAAGATCGACGATCCGGTGGGTGCCTTCTCCGTGCACGGCACCTGCGGCATCTGGGCCACCCTGGCCGTGGGTCTGTTCAACACCGACAAGGGTCTGCTGACCGGCCATGGCTTCGGCCAGCTTGGTTCTCAGATTGTTGGGGTAGTGGCAATCAGCCTGTTCTCGATCGTGGCTTCCTGGATTCTCTGGTCGGTGATCGGCGCCATCTTCGGTGGCATACGCGTCACCGAGCAGGAGGAGATCGAGGGTCTCGACATCGGCGAGCACGGCATGGAGGCCTATCCCGACTTCGCCGCCTCGGCCAAGTGACAGGTCTGTTGATCGGGGGGAGCTGAGCGTCCCCCCGATCCTGAAGATCCACTTCGATTCAGCGATTCCCGGCCCGCAGCACGCTGCGGGCTTTTTTGCTGCCTGTCCTCCCCAGCCAGCCGGCTCACACCAGCCTCGATCCCCGCGCCTGCCGGCGCTGCTTGGGATCGAACACGGCGGCGATGCTGCGGATCAGCCATCGTCCCGCGGTGGTGACCCGGATGTGGCCGTGTTCATGGCCCAGGCGCTGCAGTTCCACCAGGCCATCGGTGGCCAGGGCCTGCAGGTCGGCCCACTCCCGGGCGAACCGGCCCAGATGGAGCTCCACCTGGAACTGGCACATCACCTGCTGAATCAGCTGGCGGCGCTCCAGCACCTCCGGATCGCGCACCACCAGGCCCCGTTCCACCGGCAGACGCCCCGCTTCGACCGCCTCCCGCCAGGCGCGCAGGTCGCGCTGGTTCTGGGCGAAGAGATGGGGAAACTGGCTGATCGCCGTAGGGCCGATGCCCAGCAGATCCAACTCACCGCCGGTGGTGTAGCCCTGGAAGTTGCGGTGCAGCCGGCCTTCGCGGGCCGCCACCGCCAGCCCGTCGCTGGCCAGGGCGTAGTGGTCCATGCCGATGGCCGCGTAGCCCTGGGCCGTGAGCTGCTGGTTGGCGGTCTCCAACATGCGAATCCGCTCCTGCTGGCTCGGCAGATCGGCGGCGGCGATCTTGCGCTGCAACGGCAGCTGTTCGGGCAGGTAGGCGAAGGAGAACAGGGAGATGCGGTCGGGCCGGAGCTCCCCCACCAGCTCCAAGGTGGCGTTGAAGCGCTCCGGGGTCTGCAGGGGCAGGCCGCAGATCAGGTCCACATTCACGCTGTCGAAGGCGGCCTCCCGCAGCCAGTCCATGGCGTGGCGCAGTTGCTGGGCCGGCACCACCCGGTTCACCGCCCGCTGCACCTCGGGGTTGGCATCCTGGATGCCGAAGCTGATGCGGTTGAAGCCCAGCTGGCGCAGTTCCAGGGCCTGGTCGCGGCTGAGGCCTTCGGGGTTCACTTCGATCGAAGCCTCCAGGTTGGGTGCCAGGTCGAAGTGCCGGGCGATCAGCTCCCACAGCTGGCGAATCTCCGCGCGGTTGAGGTAGTTGGGGGTGCCGCCGCCCCAGTGCAGCTGGGCCAGGCGCCGCCGCGCCGGCAGGGCGGCGCCCACCAGCTCCAGTTCCCGGGCCAGGGTGGCGAGATAGGGCGCCACCACCTTGGAGCCCAGCTGGGTGGTGACCCGGTTGCAGCCGCAATACCAGCAGGCATGGCGGCAGAAGGGCACGTGCACGTAGAGGGACAGGGGGGCGTCGCTGGGTTGCTGCAGTTGCACGCGCAGCTGCTCCTCCCCCACTGCATCGGTGAAGGCGGCGGCGGTGGGGTAGCTGGTGTAACGGGGCACGGGCTGGTCGTACTTGAGCAGCAGGGCGTGGGGGCTGAGGCCGGTGGTGGTCATCGGTGGCCGGTGGGGGGAGCGGAACGACGGCAGGGGGTGGCGGGTGGCCGGGCTGACGTGGTGGCGGTGCCTCAGCGCAGGGGGGGCAGCTCGGCCAGCAGACGCTGGGTGGCGTGGAAGGCGCTCTCCGCCTCCGCCAGCAGCTCCTCTTCCTGCTGCGCGCTGAGCTGCAGCTGCTCAAAACCGTCGTGCAGGCCCTGTTTGAGGGCGGCGGTGGGACGGTCGAACACCCAGAAGCTGAGGTTGGGCAGGCCCGCGGCCGCCAGGATCAGGCGCGCCTGTTCTCCCAGTTGCTGGCCGCCGGAGAGGTCGCCGCCGTAGCGCACGTACACGTGGGCCATCAGCCGATGGGGCGCCTCGCGGGCCAGGGTGCGCAGCTGGGCCAGCCAGGCCTCAGCCGCCGGTGAAGGCGGTGTGGATGGCAGGCCAGCGAGGGTCGCCAGGTCGTGGGCCAGGGCGGTGCTGCGGGCCAGATCAGCCCAGGGAATGGCGCCGCTGCCGAGGGCGCGGGCGGCGGCCGGGGCCTGCTGCTCGAGCAGGGCGTAGGCGGGGGCCAGGGCCCGCATCAGGGCTGCCAGCTGCAGGGGTGTGGCCTGGCCGGCCAGCAGCGCTTTGGAGAACCCCATGCCCTCGGCCTGGTGGTGGGCCTTGCCGATGCGGGCGTGCAGCTTGCGCAACCGGGGGCCGAATCCCTGGCGCTGGTGGGCATCGCTGCTGCTGGCGTGGTCTGAGATGGAGGCGGGAGGTGTGAGGGTCATGGCAAACCAGACATTCGACATTGCCTGAAAACGGTATAACGCTACCGTGTATATGCAGTAACTGGCCGGCGAATTTGTCGCATCTCTGTCATGTCCCAGGCCGGGAGCTCTGAGCTGCATGGGTTGCTGGCGCCGGCCGGCCAGTTGCGGGAGTTGATCGTCGAGCGCCGTGATCGCCGCGCAGGACCCGCGCCCCCCTGGCCACGGCCTGAATCCCCAGTCGGCCGCCTGTCAGGCCAGGGCCCGGGCGGCCAGCCGGTTCCCCAGTCGGCGGGCCGCCCCGGCCTCGAAGCCGATGGCCTCGAGCGACTCCTGGAACAGCACCGTGAATTCGGCCACCAGTTCCGCGGGGTCAATGCCGAGGGTGGTGAGGTCGTCGCCCAGTTCCGCCAGCATCCCCAGGGCCACGGGCACGGCCCGCCGGGCGCAGGCCTCCACCTGGTGGGCTACCGCCGCGAAGCGGGGCCGCAGCCACTGCTCGCCGTAGTTGAGGTGCTCCCGTTCATCGGTCATCACGGCGGCGGTGATCGGCGCGGCGTAGGGGTCGGCCACGGGCAGATAGAGGCGGTAGGCCGCCACCGCGAAGCACTCGATGATCAGGCACTGGATCACCAGGCAGCTCACCAGATCGCCCTGGGCCTCGGCCCTCTGGAACTGTTGATGCAGCGGCGCCAGCAGCCGGTGGGCCAGGGCTGCGTCGGCCTTCACGCCCAGGTTGCGGCCGCAGCCCACGAAGTCGCGGGCATGGCGGGCCTCCATGGCGCCGAGGCGCAGCAGCTCCTCGCGGTCGTGGGGCAGCAGCTTCGCCAGGCGGCGGAAGTGGCGGTCGGCCAGGCCTTCACCCACCACCACCATGCCGTTGATGCGGCTGTAGGCCTGGCGGTAGGTGGGGCTGTCGTAGGCCAGCGGCGAGGGCCGGGGGGCAGCGGTGGCGCTCATGCCAGCACCCCCTGCGCCCCAGCCTGGGTGGCGCGCATTGGCTGGCTGAACTGGCGCACCAGCAGGCCAGCGAAGCGCAGTTTCAGGCCCAGCTTCTGCAGGCCGCCGGCCTGCTTCATCTGCCGGAAGGTGTCCACGATCCGATCGCGCAGGCCGAGGTAGTTGCTGCGCTCGAGATCGAACACCCAGGGGAAGGCGCGGGCGGCGGTGCGGTTGGTCTGGCGCATCACCTCGGCGTCGAACAGGGCTGGATCCATGCCGAGGATCCGGTAGAAGTTGCCGCGCTCACACACCGTGAGGCTGTGGGTGAGAAACACGCTCCAGAGGAAGAAGCGGCTCAGCAGCTTGCCGCGCATGCCACGCCTGAGCTGGGGCCAGCAGCGGATCAGCATGTTGAAGATGTCGCCATGGCGGTTCTCGTCCTGGCACCAGGGCTCGAAGAAGTCGAACAGCGGCGCGAAGCTGTTGCCAGGGTTGGCCTTGAGGTGGCGGTCGATCAGGATGTAGCGCCAGTAGCCGATCTTCTCGGAGAGATACACCGAATAGAGCACCCAGCTCAGGGGGAACCAGGTGATCGGCCGCTTGGTGCTGAGGGTGGGCAGGTCGATCGTGATGCCCTCGGCCACCAGGGCGCGGTTGAGGAAGCCGGCGTGGCGGGCCTCATCGCGGGCCATCAGCTGGAACAGCTCGCCCAGCTCAGGCCGGCTCGCCTGCTTGAGCCGCCGCGACAGCTCCTTGAACAGCAGGAATCCGGAGAATTCCGACACGCACGAGCGCACCAGGTAGCTCTCGTAGGCCTCCTTCTCTTCCAGGCTGAGGTGGCCCAGGCGCTCAAGCGGGGCCCTGCGATCGAAGTGGTCGCGGTTGTAGTCGGCCTGCATCTCGCCGAGCATCGCCTCGAAGGCCGGGCGCTGCTCGGCGAGGGAGGTGCGGGCGGCCTTCTCGATTTCGGTGGTGTAGAAGCGCGGCGTGAGCAGGTCTTCGCGCAGGTGGGGGCGGCGGGGGTGGCGGTCATGGCGGGGTGGTGGCAGAGGGATGGGAGAGGGGGCAGGTCTCAGCCCATGGCAGTGGCCTGGGCAGCGCTGCGCTCGCGGGCCAGGGCGTAGGCCATGGCATCGGGGCCGCGGCGGTGGGCGGCGAACCAGCCCTGCAGGTCCTGCAGCCAGGCCAGCCGGGCCCGGCGGCTGCCGCTGCCGCGGCAGAACTGGGCCAGGGCCGCCCGCGCAGCCTCCTGGTGGCCGCCGCGGTGGCCGGGACAGAGGGCGCCGGCAGCCTCCAGCCAACGCTCCTCCAGGCGCAGGTGCAGGCGCAGATCCCAGAGCAGCCGGCGGCAGGCCCGTTGCTCGGCCTGGTCGGTCGGCGCCAGGATTTCGGCCGCCAGGGGCTGGCGGTGCTGCTCGATCAGGCAGCTGAGCAGGGCCTCCAGGCGATCGTGCTGGCGCTCCAGCAAGACCTCCCGTTGTTCCCACGCACGCGGCCAGCGCCGCCGTTGCGCCTGATCCGGCAGGGCAGCCGTTGCGGCTGCAGGTGGGCTGATGACCATGGGCGCGACGCACGCAAACGCAGCCACAAAAGCATAACGTCATCGTGATGCAACGACTCTCTGTATCTCTGATGGCCCGTGCTTGTGTTATCGGCTAAGTCTGACTCCCTGTTACGCTTGAGGCGTGCTCGCCGTCCCCCGCTAAGTCCCCTCCCGGGCCCCTGCCCCTCCTCGCCCCCTGCCCCTCCTTGTCCATGGAAGCTCTCGCCGAATATTTCAAGGTCTTTTCCGAGCCCAACCGGCTGGCGGTGCTTGATGCCCTGCGCCAGGGCCCCCTCAACGTCACCGCCGTGGTGGAGCGCACCGGTCTGAGCCAGGCCCTTGTCTCGAAGCACCTCAAGCTCCTCACCATCGCCGGCGTGGTGAAGCGGCGGCCGGAGGGCAGCCTGGTCTTTTACGACGTGATCGACCGCAGCGTGTTCAAGCTGATGGCCCAGGCGGAAAAGCAGCTGCTCGCCTCCCGCCGCCAGCAGCTCGATGCCCTGGCCGCGATTCTGTAGGGCCCCCCGTGCCCAACCGCATCGCCCGCCTCCCCTGACTCCAGGCCCCTGCCGTGATGCCTAGTCCCACGCCCACCACCCTGGAGGCCCTGCGGGCTGCCCTGGCCGCGGGGGAGCGCAGCTTTCCGGGATTGAAACTCGCCGATCTCGACGGGGTCGACCTCGATCTCTCCACCTGTGTGCTCGAGGGAGGGTGCTTCAAGGAGGCCCGCTTCGGTCGTGCCAGCCTGCGCGCTGCCCAGGTGCGGGGGTGTTGCTTTCAGCAGGCCCTGCTCTGGGGCGCGGACCTCTCCGACCTGGGGGCGCAGGCCTCCCAGTGGCATGAGGCCGATCTCTCCGGCTCGCGCCTGCAGCAGGCCGACTTCAGTGAGGCCCTGATGCACCGCTGCTGTCTCCGGGGCGTGGTGGCCGCCGGCAGTCGCTGGCGCAATGCCCGGCTGGTGGAGGCCGATTTCCGCTCCGGACTCGATCAGCTCACCGACCTGGGTGGGACTGATTTCCAGGGAGCTGATCTCAGCTTTGCCCTGATGCAGCAGGTGCAGTTGCGGGGCAGTGATCTCCGCCGTGCCTGCCTCTATGGGGCCAATCTCAGCGGAGCTGATCTGCAGCAGGCCGACCTGCGGGGCTGCGATCTGCGCGATACCCAGCTCACGGGAGCCGCACTGCAGGGCGCTCGGCTGGAGGGAGCCCTGCTTCCTCACCGTTCTTGCTGACAGCAGCGGCCTGGGCCATCACCAGATGCCCTTTGCCCCCCTGCTTGGCGGCATACATGGCCTGATCCGCCCGCCTCAGCAGGGAGGCGATCGGTTCGTCCAGGTCGTTGACGTTCAGGGCGAGGCCGATGCTGGCTCCGATGCGAATGGTGAGTGCATCAAAAGTGAACGGTGCCTGCAGAGCGCTCCCGATCCGGGTCGCGAGCTGCCTGCTGATCTCCGGATCGGCGCAGTCGCGGAACACGGCGATCAGCTCATCGCCGCCGATCCGTCCCAGCAGGTCGCCTTCACGCAGCACACCCCGCAGGCGTCGGCTCACGGCCATCAGCACCTGATCGCCGATGGCGTGGCCATAGGTGTCGTTCACCGGCTTGAAGTCGTCCAGGTCGATCATGCAGATGGCCAGGGGCGCGCGCCGGCTGCCCTGGGGCTGGCTGAGAAGCCTCTCCAGCTCCCGCTCGATTCCCCGTCGGTTCCACACGCCGGTGAGGGGATCACTAAGGGCCTTGTGTTCGAGGTCGGCATTTTCCTGCAGCAGCAGCTGTTCCCGCTGGCGGAGCTGTCGCTGGGCACTCACCACCAGCGTTCCGAGCAGGGCCGCCGCCAAGGTGCCCAGCACCAGGTATTGCTGGCCCAGCAGGGTCAGTACAGCGTCTGTGCTGGTCGACCAGGTGCGCAGCTGCAGCCAGCCCAGCGGCTCCAGTCCGGCATCGATGGCGGTCCAGCGCGTGGAGATCGATCCGCTGCGCCCGTGATCGGCCGGCATGGTCGTGGGCGGGGCGAGACGTGCCGGCTCGAACTGCAGGGTTGGTTCCGCTTCCGGCCGCTCCCGTTGCAGATGCACCAGCACCTTGCCGCTGGGGTCGGTGACCACCGCCGACGCCAGGGATGGATCAGCCATGGCCTGCTGCAGGCGGGATTCCATGCCGGCGTAGTCGGTGAGCACCAGCTGGTCCGCCAGCGCCACCACCAGGCCCCGGGCCAGGCCGGTCCGCGCCCGTTCCTGCGACTGCTCGATGAGCTGCCGGGATTGTTGGTAGTAGGCGCCGCCGATCACCAGGCCGGTGAGCACGCTCAAGCTGGCGAGCAGCACGCCGGTCGGCAGTCGCCTCTGCACGGGCGGGGGGGTGGTGTCACTCATCGCTCTTCACCACAAACCGCTCGAGCCCGAGGGCGGCGAGCGGGGCGTAATCGCGAGCGTGGTCGGCCTTCACCACCTTCGGCAACTGCACCTTGGCGAGCAGTTGGCGGCCGTGGGGGGTGCGGCCGAGTTCGAGAAAGCCCGCCTGCACGGATTGGCGCACGGCCGCCGGCACCGAGGCTGCTGCGGAGAAGGGATGGGCCGGGAAGGGGGGCGTGCGCCAGAGCACCCGCAGCTCCTGGCGCACCTCCGGCCGTTCGCGCTGCAGGGTGTTGTTCACGCCACCGCCGGCCTTGCTGCTCCCCAGGATCACCGCCCGGTACACATTGGAGTGGGTGCGCACGTAGCTGGGGGTGATGCGGATGCCATCGCGGGCGAGCAGGGCCCGGGGCAGCAGCGAGGCGGCAAAACGCATTGGGAGCCGCAAAGGAGACCGTGGCGCCGTTGAGGTCGGACACCCGGCGCACCGGGCTGTCCCTGCGCACCACCAGGATTCCCTCCAGGGGGGCCTGGCCGTCGCGCACCAGGGGGACGAAGCCACGCCAGCGCTGGGCCATCAACTGGTGGTAGGGATTCAGGAAGGCAAAGTCGACCGTGCCGGCACGCAGCTGCTGCTCGAAGGCGGGGATGGAGGGGGCGATCACCAGCACCAGGCACTGGCCCGCGCGGTGGCCCACCTCCTGGAGCACCGGGGTCCAGGTGGAGACGATCTCCCGGGGCGGCAGCTGGGGCACGATCCCCACCCGCCAGGGCCGCCCGCCCTGCTTGCCCAGGCAGACGGGCCCCTCCTTCGCCGTCGCCTCCGCAGCCAGAGGGATGGTGATCAGCAGCAGCGCCACTGCTGCCTGGAGCAGCAGGCGAGTCATGCCGGCTGCCCGTCGAACCCCCAGCTGGTGCGGATCGCCGCATTGCTCACCTCCCAGGCGTGCTCACCCATGGCCACGGCGAGAGGGTGGCGCATCGGCGTGAGCCCACGCTCCTGGCATTCCTCCTCAACGGCCTGGAGGCAGGGGTGGTCCAGTTCGAGCGACTGGTGCAGCCAGGTCCACTCGTAGTCGAGCATCGGCTTGGAGCAGGACCGCAATCGCTGCCGGTAGCTCGCCAGATCCGGGGCTGTCGGTGGTGGCGGCGTTGGTGCTGCCCGGTCGCTGCGGTTGGCCGCCAGTCGCCGCATGATGTCGCGCAGATGGCTCATGGCAGCCGCTCCACCGTGACGCCCTGCCGCCATTGCGTGGGGCTTTCGGGGCTCTGGCGACGGCCGCGCAGGCAATCGTTGCGGCGGAGCTCCGCTCCGCGGTTTTCATGCAGCAGTGGGGTCCCTGGGGAAGGCGGGCGATCTGGAGTTCGTCATTCCCGGGATGGCGCCGACGGTCTCGTGCTGCGGGGCATCGCGCAGTGAGCCCTGGGCAACCAGTGCCTCAGGGATGGGGCTGGCGGCAGGTGCAGTTGCTGTTCGCTCCAATGGGCCAGCAGCGCAGCCAGCAGGCTGGCGCGGTCTCCTCGCAGGCGGATCATCGCTCTGGGGTTCAGGGTCTGCGGCCATGCTGAGCGCGCCGTCGCCCGGGCCCTGCCTCCGGGATCACCGGGGGATGCAACCGATCGCACCGGCCGGGGTGCCCTTCCGCGCCATGGCCGGTGACGGAAGGGCCGTCACCGGCTATAGCGGGGAGGCGAGCGGTTTCCCTTGGATCTGAATGAAAGAGCTCACCAGTGCCATCAACCAGCATCTGGCAGCTGAGTTCCAGGCCAGCCACACCTATCTGGCGATGTCGATCTGGCTGCGGGAGAAAGACCTGGCTGGCTTCTCCACCTACATGCTCGACAAGAGCCAGGAGGAGCGGACCCATGCCGCGCGCATGATCGCCTATCTGGTCGACAGTGACGAGCAGGTGGAGCTGCCCACCGTGGAGGCCCCCCAGCGCAGCTGGCCCTCGGTGCAGAAGCTCTTCGATCAGATCTACGACATGGAGCGGGGGGTGACGGCCTCCATCAATCGCCTCTACACCATGGCGGAGCAAGTGGGGGAGCGCAGTGCCACCGCCATGCTCGACTGGTTCGTAGCTGAACAGCTCCAGGAGGAGGCTGAAGCCCGCTTTGTCTGCAAGCGGCTGCGCCTCGCCGGCGACAACAGTGCTGCGTTGCTCCTGCTGGATCAGCAGTTCCTCGAGGGCACGGCCCTGGCCCACGTGAAGGGGGGGCTGAGTGCGGCCACCGGCGCAGCCTGAGGGCGGGGCGTCTGGTGGTGGAGGTGCTCGCCTGGAAGCCGGTCGATTCCCGCCATGACCCCTGACGATCTGGCCCAGTTGCGTCGCGATTACCGCCTCGGCGGTCTGCGCCGGGCCGACCTGCACGACGACCCCGTCGAGCAGTTCCGCCACTGGTTCGAGCAGGCCCGCAACGCTGAGCTGCTGGAGCCCAACGCCATGGTGCTGTCCACCAGCAACGGCCGGCGCCCCAGCAGCCGCACGGTGCTGCTCAAGGCCTTTGATCAGCGGGGGTTCGTGTTCTTCACCAACTACGCCAGCCGCAAGGCCCAGGAGATCGATGCCACCGCCCAGGTGAGCTTGCTGTTTCCCTGGTATGGGCTGGAGCGGCAGGTGGGGATTCTGGGGAGGGCCACCCGGATCTCGACGACCGACTCGCTGGCCTATTTCCTGTCGCGCCCGTTCGGCAGTCGCCTCGGTGCCTGGGTGTCGCAGCAGAGCAGCGTGATCAGCTCCCGCCAGGTGCTGGAGATGCAGTGGCAGCAGCTCCGGCAGCGCTTCGCCGACGGGGAGGTGCCCCTGCCCCGGGGCTGGGGAGGCTATCGGGTGGTGCCGGAGGAAGTGGAGTTCTGGCAGGGGGGCGAGAACCGCCTGCATGATCGCTTCCGCTACCGGCGCAACCCCCAGACCGCAACTGAGGGGGAAACGCCGGAACAGGGGGCAGCCGGTGCGGTGGATTGGATCATCGAGCGGCTGGCCCCCTGAGCAGCGGCGGCCCAGGCTCGGTTGCTCAGAAGCGAAAGCTGGTTTTCAGCAGAGCTCCGACCTGGTCTTGGCCACCCTCACGGCCGCCGGGGTTGTGGAGAACAAAGATCGCCGGCGTCACGGCGATCGCATCGGTGACCTGCCACTGGTACCACCACTCCCAGGCCCAGACGCCCTGCTCGCCGGCGGCGCCGTTGCGGGTGGCGCTGGCGTAGGCGGGTTGGCCCACGCCCATGCCGAAGCCGTTGCCTTTGGCAAACACATCGCTCCATTGCAGGCCCACCATCCACGACTGGCTGGTGCGCAGATCGCCCCGGCTGCTGCTGGTGATGCCGTAGCCGGCGCTGATCGAGGGAATCCAGCCGCTTGCCGTCGGCTGCCAGAAACCGCTGAGGCCGAAGGCATTGCTGCGCGCGCCCTCCTCCTCGATCTGGCGGGTGACGAAGGGTGTGGCCCCCGGCACGCCCACCCCGCCATCGATGAAGGAGTAGATGGCGGCAATGCCCCAGTTCTCCTGGCCATAGCCCAGCTGCACGGTGCTGGTGGCGGCGGAATCACTGGTGAACAGCCCCTGGGAGGAGTCGGCGCCATTGGCGGCGACGTAGTTGGCGCTCACACTCCAGCCATTGGCTTGCCACCAGAGGCCCACCCCCGGGCCGAGGTTCTTGTTGTAAGCCAGCGGTGCCCCGTTGAGGGTGAGCACGTTGAGGATGGTGTCGCTGGGGTAGGCGCTGGGCCAGAGGGCGAGCATGTCCTCCTGGCCCACCCGCGCTCCCAGGGTGGCTGTTAACTGGCTGCCAATCGGGACCTGGTAAAAGAGCTTGTCGATCCCCACCCGATCGGGGCCACCTTCTTCCTGAAAGGCGATCTCCAGGGTGGAAAGACCGCCACCGAAGGCATTGCCATCGCCGTCAAAGTTGCCGGTCCGCAGCACGGTGCGCAGCAGATCCTTGCCCGTGAAGCTGGTGTCAAGGTTGAGCTGCAAGTCGTAGTTGAACGTGACCTGTTCACCGGCAGGGTTGTTGCTCACCCCACCCACCACGAACGTGGCCAAGCCGGACAGCTTGGTGGTGGTGGAGAACTGGTTGGCCTCCAGCTCGCCCACCTTGGCCTCGAGGCCATCCACGCGGCCCTTGAGCACGGCGAGTTCCTTCTCGAAC